>ERZ827186.32-NODE-32-length-215389-cov-8.919832_pt1 | contig 215389 bp, 191 predicted proteins | sample MGYA00519918_ERZ827186 | MGnify/ENA primary metagenome ERZ827186 (study PRJEB31778, sample SAMEA3449275) | human gut metagenome | biome: human gut; feature: human-associated habitat; material: faeces | place: United Kingdom | collected 2010/2012 ...
AGTTGCAGCTGTTGCAGTAACCACCGTAGCCATTACTGAAGTTATTGCTCCAGGAAGGACAGAAAAAGTTATTAAAAAAATATCTGAGAATGTAATTCCTAAAGTCGAGCCAATTGCCGTGCCTGTTTCAAATACAGTTCCCAAAGCAGATTGTGAAGAATTAAAGCGGAAAAAGAAAGAAGCTAAAGAAGCATCTCGAGGTCAATCATGCAAAAAATTATGTATCCCAGAGCATCCAACAGCTTCTGTTTGTGATGAATTTAAGAGACGGGCTCAAAAATTAAAAAATGCTGAAGAAGCAAGAAAAATGTATGATTCAAATTGCTTTGATGGTGGAGATAATGGACATATAGAGCAGTCTGAAGAGATAGGAAAAGGTGCCGAAAGATGTTGGAATTTATATAAAGAATGCAGAAAAAAATTACTATAATAGTGAATTATTATACTCATAAAAATTTGAATGATATGATTCGGGAAGTGGAAAGAGAATTTCCTTTAGAAAACTCTTTTTTTCCAACAAAAAACATTCGCAATCTTATTGCAAATCCTGATTATCCGGATGATGAAGGACGAGAATGCGGGGAACCGTTTTTAAACCAGCGCTGGATTGATGTTTCTGCGATACAATGGTACGATAATGCCGAATTTGTGAGTTTTGCTACAAGCAGAGCCCTTGCATATTTCTTCCCTTCTATTATAAGGAATTCTTATATGGAAGAAATATCAAGGGTGAATAATTATATGGCTGACGTTGAGGAATGGATGATGAATAAACTTATTGTCGTTTGTTTTTCGGAGAGAATACGTACTTATGTACAAAAAGAAGTAAATTATATATACCGTTCTTATACAAAAAATCAGCTTGAAATTGTAAGGAAGTGGATATTGTTTCAAAATAAAGATAATTATTTTGCAGATAGCTGTAACAACGCTCTTAAAATATTAGATTCGGCAATTAAAAATAAAAATTAATTATAAACATTATAATAAATTCATATAAATGAAAAATATTAAAAATGAAAGAAAATGTTAAAATTTTTTCAGTAGTAATAATTACGGTATTAGTAAGAGATCGGGATGATAATATGCGTATCCATCTCTATAACCCTAACAGACCTGCAGGAAAAACAAATGCAACATTTATTAATGGAATAAGACAGTGACTATGAATATTATTTATTTATTTTTATTATTTTTTATTTCGGCGGGTAATATTTTATTTGCGGGAAACAATAATATTACCCCGTTGGATGCAGCTGTAGAAACTGCTTTGCATAAGATAAAAGAAATCAGTTCAGATATTGAAATAATAAATAAAAGTCTGTCTACATACATTCCCTTTTCATGTGAAGAGAGAAGTATTTTGCCTTTTCTTGGTTATGAATGTTGGGTCGAAGAACATCCTTGTTTAAAGGCTGAATTTCCTGATAAGTATGATATTTTATTTTTGAAAGCAGATGAAGAAAGAAAAAAATATAATATTTTATTTTTGAATGATAATAAAGGAACCTATATACTTAAGTAGCCGGGGGCTTACACATGAATATTTTCCTCAAATTGAGGGAGCTTTTCAATGGTGGAGAGAGGTAAGAAATAAGTCGATGCTAAATTAGGTATTTTTTTAAAATTCAATTTATCTTCGTAAAAATGGATTCTTCTTTCGAAAGAATTATCTTTTAAAACATCCACTACTGCACCTATTCCTCCATATTGGTGACATAGATGGCCAATGATGCATAATGCTTTTCCCGCTACTGCTGTTCCAAATCCTCCTCCTGCAAATTTAGAATCGACGGCCAGACGGCCTAGCAACCACATGGGCATATCTTGATAGCAAGGCAATCCTCTTTGATGGCAAGAGGGTAACGCTCTTTTCAAAAGGGAAAAAGGAGAAATAGTAAAATATCCGGCTAGTTCGTTTTCAAAGAAAACATGATAAGCTGAACAAATGTGCTTTTTAGTATCGTGGGATAACCTTACCTTCAAGTAGGTGGTCATTTCATCTGCCGTACAACGAAAATTGTTGCAATCAATAGCTTCCTCATAAGCCTTTACTATTAAGGGCATGAATCGCTACTTATTTGCAAAATTTATTCATTGCCGCAATAATATAATGCGACGGTTCATCTTGAGAAGAAACTGCCGCATCAAGCCAAGAGGAAGCTTGCAGGGAAAGAACTCTCATTGCGTTTAGTCCCGTTTTTCCACAAAAATTCCTCTTTTGCTTCTGTTGTTGTCTTTTTACAGAAGAAATTTTTGTTTTACCAGATTGGCGTTTTATATCACGTCTCATCTTAAGTGCAGGGCTACCCAGAGAGAAGGGTACTAGACTCTCGGAAAATGTCTAGGGAGAAAGATAAAATGACATTCTTACCCTTTCTAATTACACCCCTTTCCCTCCACAATTTTCTTTGCCGTCCTTTCAACAGCCCACCCCACAAACTCTTCCATCGTGACGTTTTTTTCAACGGCGGCTTTCATGGCAAGATTAATTACTCGGTTGCTAAGAGGGATAGTAATGAGGGAAGTTATCTCGTTTGAGGTAGAAACGGCCTCTTGACCGTCCATGAATCTCTTAATGAGGATTTGAGCGTGCCTAGGAAGCTTTTTACGGACAAAATAGTTATCAATGGCACTTCTGTTCATGCCAATAGCCGAAGCCAATGTTGCTCGGCTTATCTGATTTTCCGTCATCCAACGTCCTAACTCTAAAATATTCACAAGAGGTTCTTCCATGTAAGGAACTTTGCTCATTGTGATGATGAATCAAAGATTTTGAGCATAGCATGATTGACAATCGCTCAATGAATGTCTAATTTAACCACAATGAATGACATTAGCCTTCAATGAAGATATGGATTCTTCTATTGTGAGGCCGTATTCAGAGAACATATTGGCCTAAAAACATCATGAACACGAAAACCATTATCACCAGTTTGGGGCTTATGGGCCTCTCATGTACCGCACACGCTTATGATAATCCTTGGGAATACTATTGGGCTGGTAGTTCTCAGAAGAAATCGAGGTCTTACAGCCAGTCCTATAATGAAACTACATATGGAGTAGGAGTCAAAGGGCTTTATGCTTGGGCCTCTCAGGACTGGGAACCCGATATGGGAGGGGTACTTGCTGATTTCCACGAAAACATCAGTACAGAAAGCGTAATTCATCAGCTTTCAATCACGTCTGGGTACATGAAAGGAAGTCATGATTTTGGTATTCAAGATACAAGTAGAAAAGTAGTTCCATTGCTAGGGGGCTATACTCTGCATGTTCCTGTCTGTGACAGTGCTTCCCTTTATTTCGGTGCAAAATATGGAATAGCATGGACATGGCTTGACGAGAAATCCAAAACCAGCACGGCCTATCGTGAGGTAAAACAAAGTATCAGCATGTACACGCTCAATGCAGGATTAGTTTTTAATATCAGTGAAAATGCGAAAATACAAATAGGCTATGAACTTATAGGCATGGGTTCTAACTGCTCTCCGTGGCATGCCATTGAGGCAGGATTTAGCTGGGATTTTTAATTCTCAAAGCATGACTAAACGTCCCTTTTTCTGATTCTGGAAGAAGGGGCGTTTTTTATTCGAAAGAAACAACTTCGTTATACGCATGAAAAAAATAACATATCATATCGCAATTTTGATAACTCTTTTCTTATCAGTCTCTCCTTCTGTTAAAGCCGATTTGGGAGATTCCCCTGAGGAAATGAATGAGAAGTGGGGCGCAGGGAAGGAAGGAAAAGCCGGAGGCACTCATGATTTCAAAACTCTCACATGGGAAAAGGAAGGAGTGGAACTAAAGGCCTATTTCACGTTCCAGAACAAATGCTTCAAAATGGAGTTCTCCAATTGCCCTAATAGAGTGGGAGCTTTGAAGCTACTAAAGGAGCATATTGCTGGTGATTTCAAATTCCAATATTCATTGAAAGACGACGGGTTCAAGGGGCGTTCTAGAAATCAATCGAAGTTCATTGAGACCTACTATTCTGTAAAAGAGAAAAAAGTTACCGTCAAAGATAATGACCTTCTATTGAAAACCCAGCAAATAGGAAAAACCATCACGGAAAAAGATATCAAACTCCCGGCTTCTCCTCTATTAGGCGAGACTCTCGAAAAAATAGAAGCTCAATTTCCGGGAGGGAAAAAATCCAAGACAGAGGAAGGACTTACAAAGCTTCATTGGGGCAATGATGGCTGGGAATTTTTTAAGGTAGAAGCCCTGTTCACTCCGAAATCGAATATTTGCTTCAGACTTGAGATTCGCAAGGGAGTAAAAGAGTTTTGCATTAGCAAGGAAGAAGCTTTGGTAATTACGAAAATGTTGCTTCCTGATACCCCGCTGAAAGTCGTGAATGACAAAAAGAATATCAACTGCTTCAAGGGGGAAGCGACACTTAAGAACGAGGCAAAAAGGGTGGATTTCCGATATACAAGAGAGTTTACCCACTATTGGGAAGGCTTCATGGCTAATCTCTCTTTGGAAAGTCGGCCTCTCAGCAAACAGAAGGTCAATGAAGTCAGAAAATTACGCCAAGGAAAATAACCTTTCTTTATCTTACTTTAGATGAAGAAATACATTGAGAACTTAACTAGCCAAAAAATACTTGACTACCCATGATATTATGCTATTCTTTGGATAAACAAGGAGGTGAACATCATGAAGATAGTCAGCATATACGATTTCTTTCAGAAGTTTCCAGATGAAGAAGCCGCCCGTCTTTACTTAGAAAAGAAAAGATGGAATGGCTCAATTGTCTGTCCTCATTGTGGAAGCCATAAAGTTTCAGAATGCAAAAATCATAAGCCGATGCCTTATAGATGCAAAGAATGCCGAAAACATTTCTCTGTTAGAACTGGAACAGTTTTAGAAGAATCGCGGCTTCCTCTTAAGAAATGGCTTCTCGCTATTTACATGATGACTTCCTCTCGGAAAGGTATTCCTTCTACTCAAATGGCAAAAGAACTTGGCATCACGCAAAAATCAGCATGGTTTTTAGCTCAGAGAATCAGGGAGGCATGGCTAAATAAACAAACCGAAGAATCTTCTGGTTCTGATAAGCTTGATGGAGAAGTGGAAGTAGATGAAACTTTCATTGGCGGCAAGGAAAGCAACAAGCATTCTAAGAAAAAACTTAGGCAAGGCAGGGGCAGTGTTGGGAAAGCGGTTGTTATTGGTATCAAACAACGAAATGGAGAAGTTATTGTTAAACATGCACCAGACGTAACTGCCAAAACTCTTCATGGCTTTATTGAAGATAACGTTGTAGTAGGGGCCACCGTCTATACTGATGATTTCAAATCCTATCGAGGCTTAAACAAATACAATCATTTATCCGTAAACCATTCCGTAGGTGAATATGTTAACCAGAAAGCCTATACTAACGGCATAGAAAGCTTTTGGGCTTTACTAAAGCGAGGATATTACGGCATTTACCATTTTATGAGTTCCAAGCATCTTGAACGCTACATTCAAGAATTCGCTTTCAGACATAATACAGCGTCTTGGGAAACAATGAATTTCATTGACAGAACCTTTGAAATGATGTACGGGAAGCATATTTCCTATAAAGAATTGACAAATTAATAGATTATGACACGTAAAAAGAACGATATAATTCAATCTATTGAGGCTGAATTTGATGATGTTAGTGATGCAATGATTGCTCCGGTTCCAGTAGAAAGACCAATAGTTCAGGTAATTCACAAAGGAAATTTTAAAGATAAATTTGGCGTAGATGTCGATTGTTATGTATTGAATGATGAAGAAAAAACTGTTGTTTTAAGTCAACGTGGTTTAGGCATTGCTCTTGGCATGGATGCTGGTGGGGACCATGTTCCGAGACTGCTTCGCCGAATTTACATGAGAAAATATGTGGCCCAAAGCACACTTGAAAAATTAGATAATCCATTGATTTTCAATATATCTAACCCGGCCCAAAATAACATAGCTTATGGATATGATATAACTTTTTTAGCAGAAATTTGTGATAGCATTATAGATGCTTATGCAGACGGTAATAAAAGTATAACTAAAGAAACATACGAAAGGGCAAGGAGACTTGATAAGGCTGCAAAGAAGCAAGGGTGGAAATCTCTTGGTTGGGCTATCGCTGGATATAATCCAAAATTCAATGAAGTAATTGAAGGATTTAATAAGTTCTTAGTAGAGGAAATGTCACGAGATTATGCTCAAGAATTTCCTCCAGAACTTTATATTGAATGGAGTAAAATTTATAAATTCCCTCTTAAGGTTGGGCGCAATCATCATGTTAAATGCCGTTGGTTAACAATAGACCATGTGTATACTCCTTTGCTGAGAAGTAATGGCGCTATTTTAAGACTCCTAAAAGAAAAAAGAAATCAAGATGATAAAGGAAGTTACAAAAAACTTTTTCAATATTTAAACAAAGAAGTTGGCGCACCTGCTCTTAGAAAACATTTACAACAGCTTCTTGCTATCGCCACAATAGCTAAAGGCAATAGGGAAAAATACGAAGAGGATTTTAATACACTATTCGGAATGCAACTCCAATTCGATTTTTCTAAGTTAGAAGAAAGTAAATAATATTGTTATATACCCCCCTCTTTTTTAGAAAAGGTTCTATGGCTACTTAAGTATATAGGTTCCATAATAAAATATATTTTTATTATATATGTCTTCTTGAAAATAAAATGATGAAACAATATTCTATTATGGTTTCCGATTCTGAAGACGTCGTCAGTAGCGCTTTGATGAAAATAATGAAACAATATAAATTATCAAATATGATTAATCAGCAAGTGTCGTTAGAAAATCTGGAGTTTATAATTAATTTATTTGGGGCATATGGAAATGAAGTTTCTGGAACTCCTCTGGTTGCATACGGATACAATTCAAAAATTTTTGGAGTAGTTTTTGGGGGACTGTTATTACCACGTGAGGATTCAATAGCCTTTAAAATTTATTCACTATTCAACTCAATGATGGCATATTTTGAGAATTTGAAAAATAATGATATACCTAGATGTGATTCGTTATTTATTAATGGATTAAATTCAAATATTGAAAAAATCATTTTGAATAGTTCTCTCTTTGGAACTGCTAAAACTTTGGATGGTTGTCCCGGGAGCCGATGATGGAAAGGCTTCAGGAAAATCTATATGGCTATGTGGGAAATTTCCCCAGCGCTTTTATAGACGTACAAGGAAAGTTTGGGTTTGCATTGCCGGCGTTGTTGAATCCAGTTGGATTGATAGTTGCAGCTGTTGCAGTAACCACCGTAGCCATTACTGAAGTTATTGCTCCAGGACGACAGAAAAAGTTATTAAAAAATATCTGAGAATGTAATTCCTAAAATCGAGCCAATTGCCGTGCCTTATCCAGATATTCCAAAACCTGGTGATTGTTCGGAAGCAGAACAAAAATATTTACAAGACAAAGTGAATAGAGCAAAGAAAGAGGTTGGCAAAAGTGGAAAGTGTACAGACGATGACTGTTGCTATATATTAAAAATGAAAAAGAAAGCATGGTTAATGCTTGCTAGTGCTAGGAGTCATATTAATAATAAATGTTTTAAGGGTGGAAATAAAACTCATCAAGAACAAGCGAAAGATGCTTGGAATAATTTATAAAAATGTGAAAAATTCATAGAAGAAAAATGCAATTATTAAAAAAAGAATCTTTAGAGATAAATTTTCCGATATTGCCGATTCCAAATAACATTAAAGATGAAAATGAATTTGAAGATATAACATATATTCAAGAGAGATCGTGGATATCTTTGAAATCTAGTGATTGTAAATATATATGGGATTTTTTTTCTGTTTTCAGCAACGAGGCTTTTAGATATTATTTGCCTGCTGTTATTTATATTTCATTTGAAGATCTGATTAAATTTCAAAAATTGAAAGATTCAGATCTCTTAGTAGATTGCACATGTCAGAATATGATCGGTAGAATGCGTGACGATTTGGATATATTTAGAAAATTTTCTTTTATCCAGTTGCAAACTATCCGGGAATGGCTACTTGATCTTGGCGAGGAGAATAGCGGACTTAATCCATATGACTATAAAGAATGCGTTACTTGGTTATCACTATTAATAGAGGAGAAGAGCATTGAAACTATATAGAGTAATATTGTAATTATTTTTTTCTTTGTTATCAATGGATCCGGTTTAAGAGTTATAAAAAATTATCATAGTTCAATAGTTATTCAGCATTGGCAAATTGGAATGATCGATTTGGGCAAGAGGAAAGAAAATCATTCATAATGATATGAAAAAAGTCGTCTATGAAGAGAAAGCCCTACTGTCGAAGAGACGGTTCATCTAACAAATGTCAATAGTTAAAGTGTTCTGAAAACCTTACGGCAAGACTATTCCATGCAGTTCCGGGGAAATATCATTCACGCATGAATTAATTAATGGTATATTCTCTTTACATTATTGGATTTCCGTCACTTTACGGCGGTGCGGGGGCCGAGCTTTATCACCAGATTAAGGTTTGGAAGCAGATGGGGGTGGAGATGCATCTTATTCCCACCCAGAAAAATGCACACGGTGCTGGGCTTTATCCGGAGATGGTGAAATTGGGTGTTACGGTGCATGAAGGCTATGATTGGGAGGCCATTCCGGCAGGGGCTCCCGTCATCAGTTTTTGTAATGAAGAGTTTCTGGCTGCTCTCCCGAAGATACGAAAACGGACGGGAAGGACAGTTTTCGTCAATTGCATGACCTGGCTTTTCGGCAGGGAAAAGGAAGCCATGAGGCGGGGAGATATTTCCCTGTTTCTTTATCAAAATAGCAACGTAATGGGAAACGTCATGCCTCGCCTGAGGGCTTTAAATCCTGATCCGGCCATTCGGTTCATGACGTTTAGGCCGTATTTTGATGCGGCAGATTTTCCTTTTGTTGCAGGGCGTTCCACGGACTGGTTTGGAGCCGGACACATTTCCCGGCAGGATGAAGATAAGTTCAGCAAGGATACGTGGCATATTTACGAGCATTTTGCTTCTCCTGTCCGGAAGAAGGGCACTTTTCTCGGTTTTGACCGGCGGAGCGAGGCGAAGACCGGCAGGCCTCCCGATTGGGTGGAGACTTTCCATGATCAAAAGTCTTTGTCCCAACAGGAGTTTTACCGGCGCTGCCACATCGTTTTGCAGCCCACCGATACGACGGAGAATTGGCCGCGTGTGGGTTTTGAGGCCATGGCAAGCGGGAGTGTGCTTGTTGTGGACAGGCGCGGGGGGTGGGAACAAATGGTGGAACACGGGAAGACCGGATGGCTGTGCGAATGCCCCGGTGATTTCATCACGTACGCCACTAAGATGGCTTGGGAGCCCCACTACCGGGAAGACATGGCCGCTGCCGCCCGTGAGCGGGGCATGGCCCTGGGCGGCCAGGAAGCTTCCATGGAAAGCTGGCAGGAGGTGTTTGAGGCAATCAGCCGGATACCGGATTCGTGAAGTGCCGCTTTTGCTCTGACCGGAATGCGAACCGTTTCTTCCCTGCGGGTCAGATGAGCCATGTGCCGTATTGGCGGAGGTTCTTCTGCCTGTGCATGCTGTAGGCGATAATGTATTTGAGGAGGTCTGCCTGGGAGTAACCGTGTTCCTCGGCCGCCAGGCAGATGGAGCCGCTTTTGCCCAGGTGGCAGCAGATGTTCATTTCCAGAATGCGCCGTTCTCCCGTCTCGAAGTCGATTCTATAGTCGATGCGGAAATAGTCCATCGGCCCCAGAGCGCTCCAGATTTTCCGGACGTCACAGGCGATGTCCTGCTCCATATCCTGAACGGAGACCAGTTGGTAGCCCAGATGGTCGTGCAGTTTCAGGTCTTCCGTGATGATGCTGCCCAGTTTGTCGGATTTCGGCTGCACATATCCCAGGATGACGGGGTTTTCCCCGCCCAGTACGGGAACGGTGACGTCAATGCCTTCGCAGTATTGTTCCACGAGCACTTCGTGCCCTTCTTCCATCAGGCGCCGGGCGCATGAGTCCACGGCTTTCCAGGAGCTGCAGATGCTGTCTTCCCGGATGCCGCCTGAAGCGGCTCCAAAACGCTTTTTGACAAAATAGGGGCCTGGGAAAGGGGCCTGGGCCGGAATACCTTTTTCTCCGGAAAGTCCAATGCCTTCCGGAACGTTCAATTCCAGGGAGCGGAATACCATTTTGGTCAGCAATTTGTCTTCCGCTATGGCGCGGATGTTGGGAGGGGCGCCCAGGTAGGGAATCTGAATGAATTCGCAGTAGGAAGAAATGAATATTTCAGGTCTGGACATGGCGAACCTGTTCATCAGGGAGAATACATAGTCCACGTTTCCCTTGGCGAATTGGACGGAATAGGGTTTGGAAGAGGAGACGACGTCATAGCCTATGTCCTGGATGGCTTTATAAATGTTGTAGTGGTACTGAGGGTAGCCTCCATTGCCTGTGTAGGGTTTTTTGGAGAAATCGGGAGCGTCGGGGGCATATGGAGCCAGGAACATGATCCTTGCCGGCTTGCCATATTGATTGAGTTGGATGTCTGGTATTTCAAACATGGCTTATGGCTATTACGTGTAATGTTTCTTGGATTATGGAATGGGCCGCCATGTTCAAATAATATAAAAAAGAAGGGACGGCATAGCCGTCCCCGGAGGTGGTGGAATAGAAGAGGGAGAACTTCTTCCTTATTTTCTGGACATTCCCCTGGCGACGCGCTGAACATATTGTTCCATGGCCGGAAGTTCCTGTTCAATGCATTCCACCAGTTTGAGCTGCGTACGGCAGCGGATGAGATTGTGGTTCGGCCGTGAGACCTTGAAGTATGGGTCGCCTTCCAGATAGTCCGTTAAGAAACGGATGCCGATTTCCAGCGTGATGAGTTTTCCTGAGAAGGCAAGCTGGTCTATTTCCGCCTGGGTCAGGAAACTGTGGGCAGCAGACAGATACCCTTCTACAATGGATTGGAACATGGGCATGCGCATGCGCACCTTGTCCAGGTCTTCTTCGTCTTCTTCCGTAGGCGGAGTGACGGTGCGCACCATATCTCCGAAGTCGTACAACACCAGGCCGGGCATGACCGTATCCAGGTCAATGACGCAGACGGCGTGGTCTGTGTCCTCATCCAGCATGACATTGTTGATTTTGGTGTCGTTATGAGTGATGCGGGTAGGAAGCACGCCTCTTTCCTGGAGATTCAGCAACCGATCCACATCCTGCTCACGGGCTTTAATGAATTCCAATTCAGGCAGACAGGTGGAAAGACGCCCCTGCGGATCCAGTTCCGCCACTTCCATCAGGCGGTTGAAGCGGTTCCGGGTATGATGGAATCCGGGTATGGTTTCCACGATGTCGTCCGGGTTCATGTCACTGATCAAATCCTGGAAGGAGCCAAAGGCAAATCCCGCCTGGTAGGCCTGGCGGGTGTTTTCCACCACGTCGTAGGTGTGCGTGCCGGCCAGGTAGTTGTAACAGCGCCAGATGCCGTCGCCGGGGATGTCAATGTAGTTGCGTCCTCCCCGGGCCGGGTAGAGGTTGAGGGTTTGGCCGGCGGAATCTTTCAGGCGGCGCAGGACTTTCCAGTTGATGTGACGCGTGACTTTTTCCACATTGCGCATGACGGCTTTGGGGTCTTTGAAGACGTAATCGTTGATGCGCTGGAGGATATAGGAATCTTCCGTCCCGTCGCTTTTACGGTAGGTGGCCTTGTAAGTGGTGTTGATGTGCCCGCTGGGGATTTCCTTCCCGGTGACGAATTCCCCTTCAATGGCGAAGAGGTCTCCAATTCCGGCGATACGGCACAGAAGCTGGTCGGGAGCTGTCGTTACGGAGAGAGGGGCTGTCATGTCAAAGGTTGAAAGAAAGTTGAATGAATAAGTTAACGGATGAATTTATAACCTACAAGCTCATCAAGCCTGTTCCTGAGCCGGGAAATACCGTCTCCATTGAGCGCGGAAATGGGGATGACGTCCACTTTCGGGAAACGCATGCGGAAGTTAACCAGATTTTCTTCCGCTCCTTCCAGGTCCATTTTGTTGGCGACGACGAACCAGGGCTGTTTGGCCAGGTCTTCGCTGTACAGTTTAATTTCCGTGCGGAGATTCTGAAGGTCTTCAATGGGGTCGCGGCCTTCGCTGCCGGCCATGTCCAGAACGAAGACGAGCACTTTGCAGCGCGTGATGTGGCGCAGGAATTCATGTCCCAGGCCCCGGTTGTTGTGTGCGCCTTCAATGATGCCGGGAATGTCCGCCACAATGCAGCGGCGAAAGCTGTCGAATTCCACCACTCCAATGATAGGCTGAAGCGTGGTAAAAGGATAGCTGGCTACTTTGGGCTTGGCTTCCGAAATGTCTCCCAGCAATGTGCTTTTGCCCGCGTTGGGGTAGCCTACCAGCCCGGCGTCCGCAATGCGGCGCAATTCCATGAAGAAGACTCCTTCCTCCCCCTCCGTTCCCATCTCGGCTTCCGTAGGCGCCTGGTTGGTCGCGGAACGGAAATGCCAGTTTCCCTTGCCGCCGAGGCCGCCCTGGCACAGCGTGAACCGGATGCCGATTTCCGTCAGATCCGCTATTTTTTCCAGTTCAATGCCTTCACCTTCCCGTTCCAGCCAGGTCGCCTCCGCCATGGAAGAGGCATTGCTGCGGTAGATAATGGTGCCGGGGGGCACTTTCCCGATGACGGATTTGCCGTTCTTGCCATGTTTCTTGGCGCTTTGTCCGCCTACCCCATCCGTGGCGATTAATTTTGGATCATAAAAAAAAGAACGCAGGTCATTCGTGTGCGGATCCACTTCCAGAATGACGCTTCCGCCATCGCCTCCGTCACCGCCGTCCGGGCCTCCCTTGGGCACGAATTTGGCCCTTCGGAAGCTGACCAGCCCGTTTCCTCCCTTTCCTGCCCTGGCGAATATGCGGATGTTGTCAACAAACATGTTCTAAATATGAAACATTTTCCTTCAAAACGCAAGACATGTGCAGGGCTGCACGGCTTTTCCACGGTGTAGGCCGCTGACTTTTCCGGTGAAAGAGGATTTCGAATCATTACGGGAACTCCGGATGTTTTTACGATGCCCCGGATTGATTTGTGCCGTGCTGGCTGTTTTCTCAGCAATAGATGAAAAGAAAAATTCCTCTTATTAAAAGAGTCAGGGATAGCGGCAGCAACATGCCGCTTTTATTGGTGTCATGCAGACGTCTGCATGTAACGGACGGGGAAGGGAACCCAGGGTGAATAAACTCCATGCCAGAAAAGGAGCGGCAGATGCCAGACAGCAGATAAAAATTTCAGTTGAGTTCTTTTGATTCGAGCCGCTCCAGGCAAATAAGAAAATTATCGAGATAGTGAAGGGCATGTCCAAAGGCGGGACGGCAGTTTGAGCGCATATCCAATCCCTATGCTCCGAGAGGACAGCCCTCCTGGAAAACGGCATATTTGAAAATGGCCTGTTTAGCGATTCCCAACAAGTTGTACCCCTTGAAGATTGACGTTTGCGCAGTGTTCGTGTCCGGCATGATCCGTCGCAGTTTCGGAAGGTCTGTTTCCAATCAGGAAAAAATTGATTCAATATTTCATGTAATGTTTTGAAATGAGTGGATTACTTATGGAAAACCTCCCTGGAGGCCACTGCAATTGCTTAAAATATGTTTCGAAAGTCTGCGGGAAAAATAAAAATTGAGGAGTATGAACCCATATCATGAATTTGCATGGAATTCTGTCTTTCTGGGGAAAGGCGGATATTGCCATTTTTCTTATACGTGATGGGCAAACGGTCTTTTGGATTGAAAATGAGTATGGGCGTGGCATGATTTCCGGGAATCATGCCACGCCTTTCCATCCACCTTCCCGACGGTTCTGAAAAAACCATAGTTCTTCCAAAGAACGGTGAATATTTCGCACGCATCGGACGTGACGAGCATTGCGAGATCGTGCTTCCCTTTCAGTCGGTTTCCGGAGAGCATGCCTTGCTTCAGTTTAAGGAAGGGGGATATGTCCTGGAAGACCTTGGCTCCACTAATGGAACTAAAATCAACGGCCTGACGCCGATGGTCGCCGCGACCCTTTACGATGGCGATGAAATCGCTTTGGGGGATGCCAGGCTCCGGTTTGCGGAAGAGCCATCTCCGGGATTTTCTGCCGAATCATCCGAGAGAGAAGAAGATGCCGTCCCTTCGATCGCTATGCGGAACTTACAGCAGTTGGCGGATGAAGCCGCCCGCACGACCCGGAATCATTATTTATGGATGGCTCTTTATGCCGTCCTGATATTTTTTCTGGCTGTGTTTGCCGGATTAACCTACAAACATTACAGGGTAACGGGTGAATTGCTGCCTCTTCAATGGCTGGATATTGAATCCCCCAAGGCCGCCTTGAAATCCATGCCTCTTCCTCAGACGGAAAGCGGTATGCAGCACTGACCGGAATTTTTCAGTCCTGCCGTTTTATGGACTGGCCGGAGTATTTCCGGGCATGCGTTCCACATCCGTGAATAATGTGAAAGGAGTGGCGGAGCCCTGTTCCAATTCCAACAGGTATTGTTTAATGGTCAGGCCGCTTGCATAGCCGGTCAGTTTGCCGTCGGCTCCGATGACTCGGTGGCAAGGGATGATGATGCCGACAGGGTTCCGATTGTTGGCCTGTCCTACTGCCCGGCATGCTGATGGGCGTCCTATTCGCCGGGCAATGTCTCCGTAACTTCTGGTTTCTCCATAGGGGATGGCTTGAAGGGCTTTCCAGACCGTTCGTTCAAATTCGGTTCCCTGGGGAGAAAGCGGCACGTCAAATACGCGGCGGGAACCTTGAAAATATTCATCCAGCTGGTCAGCCGTTTGACGCAGCAGGGGTGTTTCCTCCCATTCCAAATGCTCCGGCTGTGCCATGCGGCTGAAGAAAAGATGGGTGACGGCTGTGCCGTTTTCCACAATCACGACAGCACCTGCAGGCGTCTGGTGGAGGAGCGCCCGGGCATGGGGAGGAAAAGTGGTTTTCATATCATGACCATAGCATGCGCCGGGTTAAGGGTTCTATTCATTTTGCAGGATATTTCGCCATTTGACAGGGGAAAGGAGGTATGAGGTCCCGAATGATGTATTTTGTTTGAAAGGCTGCGGAACTAGGTGCAGTATTGCTCCGTATGAAGAAGAGCCTATTTGCCGTGTTATTGACTGCATGCCTTTGCATGTCTGTAAAAGGAGAAGATTCCAAACCTCCGAGGACCCTCCCCGGCGGATGGGTTTATGTCTGGGGTGACGAGTTCAACGGTTCCAGGATAGACGCCAAAAAGTGGAAACCGGAGTTGGGAGTAATCCGCAACCAGGGATCCCAGCAGACTTATACAGGCCGACCCAAGAATATGAGATTGGAGGATGGCTGCCTGGTTTTGGAAACCCATTTTGAAAAGTTCGCCAATATCAATTACAAAAAAAGTTCGGCGGATTGGATCAAGAATACCAAGTTCATGCCCTATACCTCCGGTTCCGTTACGACGATCAAGACAAAAAATTTCATGTTCGGCAGACTGGAAGTGCGTGCCAAGGTTCCCAAAACCAAGGGCATCTGGCCAGCCATCTGGCTGCTTGGCAAGAATAAATGGGGCTGGCCCGCCAATGGAGAGATTGATATGCTGGAGAATATTTCCCAACAGCCGGATGTGGTTTATTCCACTTTCCATTTGAGTCCGGACGGCGTGTCCAAAAGGGATGCTTCCCGCGGAGGGACTGTGAAGATAGATAATCTTTCCGATGATTTTCATACCTATGTCATGGAATGGGACAAGGATTCCATCAAGTTGATGGTGGATGACAAGCTGGTGAAGTCCATTGACCTTAATACCACCAATTATGCCAATGGGGCGGGGAATCCGTTCCGTACGCCGTTCTATCTCATTCTCAATTCCGCCGTGGGCGGCACCTGGTGCGAGAAAGCTCCTAAAGACGGGCAAGGGTATCCTGTAAAATTCCTGGTTGATTACGTTCGGTTCTATCAGACGAAAGAACATGCCCAGCAGGCTAAGCAGTTTGACCCGGAAACCGGCCTGCCCAAGAAGAAATAGCCTTTTTCCAGGTTGAGACATGTCCGGCGTGGCGGCCGGACATGCAATATGTCACTTGCCTTGTCATTTCACAAATGGCGCGGCTTTTCATATTGGATTCTTCTGCAGTGTTTCGGAACGGGAGGCCGTGAAGGTCACAAGTCTGCATTTCCAGAGGAGATTGCTGTATAGCTCCGCGGGAATGTGCTTACCTGTGTTTTCTTTTTTATATTTAACGGAATAGCGCAAAAAAACGGCTCCGCCGGATGACGGAGCCGTTTTCGTTGGTCCAAAAAAGGGTTGGCTGATTTTAACAGGATGTTCCCGTGGTCTGGGCCAGTTCCTGGAAACGGGCCAGGATTCGAGCTGTAACAGGACCGATTTTTCCAGAGCCCAGCTGATAGCCGTCCAGTTTGGTCACGGGAACGCATTCCGCGGCAGTGCCGGTCAGGAAGCATTCGTCCGCACAAGTGATGGTAAAGCGGTTCATGGTCTTTTCCTGAGCCGGGATTTGCAGCTCCCGGCAGATTTCCAGCACTACCCGGCGCGTGATGCCGTCCAGGCAGCCGTCCGTAACTGGCGGCGTGAACACGGTACCGTCCTTCACGATGAAAATGTTGTCGCCCGTGCATTCGGCCACATTACCCAGGTCGTTCAGCATCAGGGCTTCCGCCGCACCCTGGCGCACAGCTTCCATTTTGGCCAGGATGTTGTTGAGATAATTGAGCGACTTAACCTGCGGACAAACAGTGTCCGGACGGTTGCGGCGCACGGAGCTGGTAATCAGGGCCAGCCCGTTTTCATATACATTCGGATCGTACAGGGAGATTTTATCCGCAATGATGAAGACGCAGGACCGTTTGCAGTTGAATGGGTTAAGTCCCAGATTGCCGACGCCGCGGGTAACCACCAGACGGATATAGCCGTCGTTCAGGCCGGAGGCCGCGACCGTTTCGCATACGGCGTTGGAGAGTTCTTCCTGAGTGTAAGGAATATCCAGCAACAGATAATGGGAGCAGTTGTACAGGCGGTCCATGTGGTCTTCCAGGCGGAAAACGCGCTTATTATAGAACCGGATACCTTCAAAAATGCCGTCTCCATAGAGTGTGCCGTGGTCGAAAACCGAGGTTTTTGCTTCCTCCTGTTCCACCAGCTTTCCATCTAACCAAATCTTCATTGTTATCTAGAATTGAGAAATTACTTATGCCGGAACAGAATACTCCTATTTGAGGAGGGGGGGAAGCTATAAATGCGCCGGAGGAAAATAAAAGTTCCATCGCTTGCGGCAATGGCGGCAGGGAGGCTTGCAACCGCTGAAAATATAGTCGGTATTCATGGAGCAGACTTGACATTTATTTTCCGGTGTTTTTAGCTCTCGCGCGCAATGTCAGATCCTTCCAAGTTCCGCAACCTCGCCATTATCGCTCACGTTGACCATGGGAAGACGACCCTGGTTGACCAACTTTTGCAGGCGGGAGGCGCCTACCGTGCTAACCAGGCCGTGCAGGAACGCGCCATGGATTCCATGGATCTGGAACGAGAAAAGGGCATCACGATTAAGGCCAAGAATACATCCATCCTCTGGAATGGATATACGATTAATATTGTGGATACTCCCGGACACGCGGATTTCGGCGGGGAAGTGGAGCGCGTGATGAAAATGGTGGATGGCGTGCTTCTGGTGGTGGACGCTTTTGAAGGGCCGCAGGCCCAGACGCGTTTTGTGCTCCGCAAGGCCCTTCAGGAAGGTCTGATGCCCATTGTCGTCATTAACAAGATCGACCGTCCGCATGCCGATCCCGCCGCCGTGCATGACCAGGTGCTGGAGCTTTTTCTGGAGCTGGGCGCCACGGATGAACAATTTGAGGCCCCTTTCGTGTACGGTTCCGCCCGCGACGGTTACTTCATGAATTCCATGGAGGGGGAACCTCCTGTGGACTGCACTCCTCTTTTATTCAAGATTGTGGAACATATCCCCGCTCCGAAGGATGCCGATCCGGAGGGTGAATTCAAGATGCTCGTTTCCAATATTGACTGGGACGATTATGTGGGCCGTGTGGCTATCGGCCGCATTACTTCCGGCACTGTGAAGAAAGGGGATACCGTGTGGCTCCATCAGAGCGACGGCTCCTGCATTTCCGGAAAAGTGACCCGCATGTTTGAATATTCCGGCCTGAGCACTACGGATTCGGCCATCGGCGTGGCAGGCAACATCGTAGGGGTGGCGGGGTTTGAAAACGTCAACATCGGGGAAACCCTGGGCGGTTCCGCGGATACGGAACCCCTTCCATTCGTGGCGATTGATCCTCCTACCATTTCCATGGAATTTTCCATCAACAACGGGCCTTTCGGAGGGCGCGACGGAAAGAATGTGACTTCCCGCGTGATACGCGACCGCCTGATGAGGGAAATGCGGACGAATATTTCCATCCAGGTGGAGGATACGGACAAGGCCGGCGTTTTCTCCGTTTCTGCCCGCGGCGCCATGCAGATCGCTGTGCTGGTGGAGACCATGCGCCGTGAAAATTATGAACTGTGCGTTTCCCGTCCCACCGTGATCATGAAGAGGGATGAAAACGACCGCCTTACGGAACCGTATGAAACGATGTACGTAGAAGTTCCGGACGAACATGCCAACGGCGTCATGAAGCTTCTTCACGCCCGCAAGGGACAGATGGAAGACATGGTATGCAGGGAAGGCACGGGCCATACTTTTATTCAGGCTTATATTCCCACCCGCGGTATTATCGGTTTTGAATTTGAGCTGGTCAATCTGACGTCCGGCCACGGTATTTTCTCCCACCTGTTCCGGGATTACGGGCCTTATGCCGGGGACATCACCACGCGTACCACCGGCACCCTGGTTTCCATGGAGACGGGCGTTTCCACTCCGTTCGCGCTGGTAGCGCTGGAAGAACGCGGGCGTCTGTTTGTGGGGCCGCAGGAAGATATTTACGAAGGCCAGATTGTAGGCGAAAACCCGCGGCAGATGGATATGCCGGTCAACCCGTGCAAGGAAAAGCATTTGAACAATATCCGCTCAGCCACGAAGGGAGACGGCATCCAGCTTTCCCCTCCCGTCATTTTTTCTCTGGAACGTGCCATTGAGTACATTGAACCTGATGAACTGGTGGAGGCTACGCCTCATTTTATCCGTCTGCGCAAGCGCATCCTGAACGCCAATGACCGCGTAAGGGAATCCCGCAAAGCAGGAAATTAAGGTTTCTGGAGCGCTGGGGAAAGTCTCCTGTGTTCAAGCGGTGATGGGATAGAGCCGCGTTGCCGGGTTCCCTGAGGTCCGCTGAGCGGAGGAATGGCCTTGTTCGGTTATGAATAATTCCGGTTTTTCCTGTGCGGCTATTGTGTTATATGTCCGCAGCGGTTTCCTTGTGGAAGAATGCGAGTTAATGGTCCCGTAATCGGAGAAGCCCAGAGTACAGAAAAGAAGAAGACGGGGAAGGTTCGTTTTCCCGTCGTCTCAGAGGGATAGATACTCGGTGAAAGCGTTTCCCGCCTTACCCTGTTGGCGGGTTTTTCCAGAAAAAATGCCCGGTTTCTTAAAAGAAACCGGGCATGGCATCAAATTCGTTAAGGGAACTCTTTTTAGATTTTGCCAAAGAGGGTCTTGCCGGCGGACATAAGATTGTCGGCGGCTTCCTGAAGGCGGGCGGCGACTCCCTTTTCACCCTTGGCAAGATAGGAACGGGGATCGTAATCCTTCTTGTTGCCCACTTCGCCATCAATCTTGAGCACTCCGTTGATGTGTTCGCACATGTGGGAGACGATCGGGCGAGTGAAGGCGTATTGCGTGTCGGTGTCGATGTTCATCTTGACGACACCGTAGGAAACGGCTTCGCGGATATCGGAAAGTTCGGAACCGGAACCGCCATGGAAGACGAGGGGCATGCGAGCCGCTTCACCGTGTTTGGCAACCACGGCTTCCTGACCGTCCCGCAGGATGCTGGGTTTCAGTTTGACGTGGCCGGGCTTGTACACGCCGTGCACGTTGCCGAAAGTGGCGGCCAGCATGAATTTGCCGAGGGGCGCGAGGGCTTCATACGTCATCAGCATATCTTCCGGAGAAGTGTAAAGCTTGTCGGCGGGATGGCCGGAGTTGTCCACTCCGTCTTCTTCTCCGCCCACAACGCCGATTTCGATTTCAAGAACGATGCCCAGTTCGGCGCATTCCTTCAGCAGTTCCCGGGAAAGCTTGAGGTTTTCCGCCATGGGAAGCGTGGAGGCGTCCAGCATGTGGGAATTGAAGAGGGGGGCTTCACCGCGTTCCACGCGGCGGCGGGATTCGGCAATCAGAGGACGCAGGAAAGTATCCACGTGTTCGGGCTGGCAGTGGTCCGTGTGAAGGGCTACGAGAACGTTGTGCTTTTCAGCCAGACGGCGCGTTGCTTCCGCCAGAACAATGGCGCCAAGGGCGGAATTGCCTACGGAGCTGCCGGAGGCGAATTTGCCGCCACCGATGGAAACCTGAATGATACCGTCGCTTTTGGCTTCGGAAAAAGCGCGGAGAGCGCCGTTGATGACTTCGATCGTGGTCACGTTAACGGCCGGATAGGCGTAGCCTTCCTTTTTGGCCGTTTCAAGCATGGTAATGTATTGTTCTGGTGTGGCTATTGGCATAACGGAGATATGATAGGTGTTTTTTTTCAGGAGGGCAAGGCTGAACTCAGGCGCACGCCGGGGTTGCAACGCTCTTGCGGGACATGTTCATGTTCGGCTCATTGTGACTTGCGGCCGGACCGGTCCACCGGAGTCCGTACGGCAGTAGCGTGCGGCGTCTCCGGAAAGAAGCTCCGCGTGGCTCGGCGGACTTGAAAATTCTGCCTTGTTTTCCATTCAGTACGGTTGAAAGGAAATGCCCCTCCTTCGTTTTATCGTTGGAAGGGCATTCTAAAGATGGGCGGGATGGGGGTGTTATTCCGGAATGGATTCTCCCCGGATGAGGTCTTCCCAGCTTTGACGGCTGCGAATGACGTTCCATTGGTCCCCGTCCACCAGGACTTCTTCCGCCATAGGCCGTGAATTGTAGTTGGAAGACATGGAAAAACCATAGGCTCCGGCGGACAGTACGGCCAGGAGTTCTCCCTGGCGCACGTCCGGCATGTCCCTGTTTTGGGCGAGGAAGTCTCCGGATTCACAGATGGGACCCACGACATCCGCTGTGACGCAGGATTCGGAGGGGTGTTCTCTGACCGGGATAATTTCATGATAGCCCTGGTAGAGGGCGGGGCGGATGAGGTCGTTCATCCCAGCATCCACAATTTTAAAGGTTTTGGCTTTCCCGTTTTTTTCATACAGGCAACGCGTGATGAGTGCTCCCGCATTTCCTACGATAAGACGGCCCGGCTCCACAATGATGTGTAATCCCAGAGGTTGCAGGGTGGGGACGACGGCCTGGGCGTAAGTGCTCAGCGTGAGCTGGGCGCAGTCCTCATTCCACCATTCCTGAACGCCGGAATCCAGCGTGCCCTGGTAAACGATGCCAATGCCTCCTCCGATGGAGAAAAATTCAATGCCGTGTTTTTCTTTCAGGGAAGCAGCCAGGGGGGCGACTTTCCTGACGGCTTCCAGGAAGGGTTTCGCCTGGGTAAGCTGGGAGCCGATATGCATTTGCAACCCTTTCAGATGAAGGTTCGGAAGTTCGCGGGCCGCCATCTCATAAAGAGATTCAATGCGTTCGAAGTCCACGCCGAATTTATTTTCAGCCTTGCCGGTAGTAATGTATTTGTGCGTTCCCGCCTCTACATTGGGATTGACGCGCACGGCCACCGGAGCCTTGACTCCCATGGAGGCGGCAATGGCGTTAATGGCCCGCAGTTCCGCTTCGGATTCCACATTGAAGCAATAAATGCCCTGGGCCAGGGCATAACGGATTTCCTGCTCGGTTTTTCCTACGCCGGCATAAGTGCATTTGGACGGATCTCCCCCGGCTTTGAGGACGCGGAAGAGTTCTCCGCCGGAGACGATGTCGAATCCCGCCCCGTTGCGGGCCATGAGGTTCAGGATGGCGATGTTGGAGCAGGCCTTAACGGCGTAGGCCACTTCCGCGTTAAGCGGTGCCAGAGCTTCCCTGAGGCGGTGAAAGTGGTTTAAAATGGTTTGTTTGCTATAAACGTACAGGGGTGTGCTTTCCTTGTCCGCCAGTTCCTGAAGGTTGACGTTTTCACAGTAGAGCGTGCCGTTTTTGTAAGCGAATGAATGCATGGATTATTCCTTGGTTGTGCTTTCGTTGGTTTTCCCGGAATGGAGAGGGGGGAGAGGGAATCTGGGAGTGGGAGGGTTGTCAATGAGCTGGGCGATCCAGGCGAGATCCTTGGAGCTTTCCAGCCCGAGTTTAATCAACATGGTAATGGGTACGGCCAGCAGCATGCCGATGGGGCCCCATACCCAGCCCCAGAAGATGACGGAGAGCAGAACCATACTGGTCACAATGCCGAATTGCCGTCCCAGCAGCATGGGTTCCAAACAGTTTCCCAGAGCTGTGTTGATCACCAGGTAGCCGCCGGCAACAATGATGCCCGCGGTAGGGCTGATCAGAAGCATGGCGAGAAGCGTGGGGGGAATAGCCGCGATGATGGAGCCGAAGGTGGGAATGAAGTTGAGGGCGAAAGCCACGATGCCCCACAACAGCGGAAAGTCCACGTTCATGTAATAGCAAAGCAGGAAAGCCAGAAGCCCTGTAACTGCGCTGATGAAGGTTTTAATAATGAGATATTTCTGGACTCCGGCCAGGGCTTTGGAAAATTTGCGGATGCCTGTGTCGCTGTTATGCCCCAGTTTATTGATGTTCGCCCGGAAGCGGGGGGCTTCCCCCAGGAAGAAAGTCATCAGGATCAGAATCAGGGTGGTGAAGGTCAGCATGGAAGCTAACTGCCCCATCACCCCTGTGGAAAACGCCACGATGCGCTGGCCGTTGAGCAGGTCCGGAAGTTCCTGAAGCATCTGGTCAGCCAGGTTGTTCCAATCCTGTTCAATCAGGAAAGCGCGGAGTTCATGGATTTTTTCCATCATAAGGGGCTGGTATTTGACCGTGACTGTTTTGGCCAGATCCTGCCCTAGGTATTGGGCCAGATAGCCCAGGCCCACCAGAATGCCAAAGTCCATGATGACCGTGAAAGTCACTGCCAGCCAGTGCGGGAAGCAAAGACGGCTCTTGAAAAAAGTCGTCAGCGGATAACTGACGATTGCCAGAAAGCCGGATAGAACGATGGGCAGGAGCACCGGTTTTCCCGCCTGCAGCCCGGCCGTGATGATAATGACGCTGGCGAGCATGAGCAGAATTTTCAGGCCCTCTTTTCCGGATTCTTTCTGAAAAGTCATGGAAGGATTGATATTAACGGGGTGGGTAGTGATAGCCTGTTTTTTGCAGGATTGCAATCTTAAAGGCCTTCATTTTCATGATGTTCCCGGAAGAAACGTTCCAGGTCTTCAAAACGGGTCAGGAGAAAGTCCGGCTTTTTTTCCCTGAGGCCGTTGATGTCCGCCTCCGCGGCCCATCCTGCGGAGAGAATGCGGATAGGGACAGATCGGCATGCGTCCACGTCTGTGGGGGCGTCTCCAATATAGATGGCTTCTGAGGCGACGGCATTCAGACGGGACAGAGCCCGTTTGATGCGGTGTGGTTTTACGCCTCCCTCCGGGGAGCCTGTTTCCAGAATAGGAAAAAATTCGGACAGATGAAAAAACTGGAGAGATATCTCTGCGCTTTCCAGGCGTTTGCCTGTAACCATGGCCAGCCGAATGCCGAGGTTGCGGAGAGTTCTCAGCAATTCGGCTGTTCCGGGAAAGGGGGCGGGAGCCAGGTCTGCGTGCAGCTTGCGGTAGTAGTGGATAAATAGTTCCCTGCCGCGTTCATGCAGTTCCGGTTTCCCGGGAATCAATTTCTGGATAACCCCCAGATCGTCCGGGCCGAATTGGCGTTCGATTTCTTCATCCGTCAATATTCTGCCGTCCAGCTTCCGGATAGCGCGGCGAAAAGCCTCCCGGCACAGGGGTATGGTGTCGGCAAGAGTTCCGTCAAAATCAAAAATAGCGGTTTTGATCATCAGCCGTACCCTACATGCCGACAACGGACGGTTCAAGGGGAAAGCCGTGCCGGAATAGTCATGATGGAGCTGCAGGAGGGGGTGAATAAGCAGGACGTGTCATCCCGTGCGGAAAGGTCAACGTTTCATTCCTGTAGTATCTCTAAATCCCTTATGTACAGGAAGGCCCCAAAAGAATATCTGTCCCTGTGGAGCGTCATTGCATTAGGAATAGGGTCCATGGTGGGAGCGGGAATTTTCGCCCTTATGGGGCAGGCTACCCTGATGGCGGGAAAAAACGTATATTGGTCCTTTATTCTGGGAGGAGTTGCTGCCCTGCTTTCCGGGTACACCTACGCCAAACTGGGTTCCCGTTATCCCGGTTCTGGAGGAATTATGGATTATTTCAATGAAGCGTTTTCCCATAAGACCCTGTCCGGCGCACTGACCCTTATTTACCTGGGAACGCTGGTCATTACCGTGGCCCTGGTGGCCAAATCCTTTGGAGCCTACGCGTCCCGCCTGTTTTTACCGGACAGGGCAGTCACCATTTATTCCACGGCCCTTTTTGCCAGCGTGGCTATTTTGCTGCTGGGGGCATTGAATATGGGGGGAGCCAGGGCCGTTGGAAAATCGGAAGTAATCATGGTGGCATTCAAATTATTGATTTTGACAGTTTTAATGCTTGCCAGCTTCGGTTCTTCCGTGCCAGTAGGCGCGGATCCCATTCCGGTGAAAGGGCTGGACGGTTTGCTGGGCAGCGTGGGATTGACATTTTTCGCATTTGCCGGCTATGGAATGATGGCCAATACGGCGGGCAATCTGAAAAATCCTTCCAGGACGCTGCCAAGAGCCATTTTTATGGCTATTGGCCTTGTGTTGGCCCTGTACCTGATACTCTCCTACGTAGTACTGTCCAACGTTCCCGCTACTTCCCTGGAAAGCCATACGGAAACGGCCGTAGCGCAGGCCGCCTATCCGGTTTTGGGCATGTGGGGCTTCATGGCCGTATCCGTAGCGGCTCTCATTGCCACGGCATCAGCCATTAATGCCACCATGTTCAGCATGCTGGACATTTCCCGGGCTCTGGCGCACAACGGCCAGCTGGGAGCTATTTTTAAACAGCCTTTCTGGGGTCACGGAACGGAGGGTTTTTTTTATCTTTTGCTGGGGATTCTGGTGATGACGAATGCCTTTAACCTGGTAGCCATCGCCAATCTGGCGGGGGCCTGTTTTCTGATCAGCTACCTGGCAGTGTTCGTCGCCCATTGGCGGCTCCGGAAAGAGACTCAGGGAAATGTGCTGCTTATCATCCTGGGCTTTCTTCTGATGCTGTTTATTCTGGGGGCGTTCTTTTACCAGATGTTCTTCAGCCAGCCTTACCTGATTCCGTTGATTGTGCTGTTTGTAGCCGCCTGCTTCATCCTGGAATTCCTGATACGCAGAAAGATTGCGAAAAATGTTCCCGGAGTTTCTTGACCCATGGGTGCGGGAGAAAACCGGGGCTTTTTCCCGGCCTTTTAATGCAGAAAGGAAGTCAGGGGGCTGGTGGCTGTAGCTTGAGAGGAAACGGCGGGAAGGCCGGACAGATAAGCCATGCGTCCGGCACGGCATGCCAGGGCGAACGCCTCCGCCATGGCGGAGGGAGAGCCGGAGGCGGCGATAGCCGTATTGACGAGCACGGCATCCGCTCCCATTTCCAGAGCCTCCGCCGCGTGGCTGGGTGCTCCCAGCCCCGCGTCCACCACCACGGGGACAATAGCCTGTTCAATGATGATGTTAATCAACTCCCGGGTCAGCACTCCCTTATTGGTGCCGATGGGGGCGCCAAGAGGCATGACGGCCGCCGCTCCGGCTTCCTGAAGGCGTTTGGCGAGCACGGGATCCGCGTTAATGTAGGGAAGCACGGTGAAGCCTTCCCTGACCAGGATTTCCGCCGCTTTCAGTGTTTCAATGGGGTCCGGCATCAGGTACTGGGCGTCCGGGTGAATCTCCAGCTTGATCCAGTTGGGTAACCCGGCTGCTGCCGCCAGGCGCGCCAGGCGTACGGCTTCTTCTGCCGTAGTCGCTCCGCTGGTGTTGGGGAGAAGGAGGTATTTTTCCGAATCAATGAAATCCAGAATATTGGCGGCGGGATCGTGGGAACCCGTCAGATCCGCCCGGCGCAGAGCCACCGTCACAATTTGAGCGCCGGAGGCTTCCAGAGCTTCTTTCATGCTCTCATTGGAAGGAAATTTTCCCGTTCCCACCATCAGGCGGGAGGTGAACTGGCGTCCGGCTATCTGCAAAGGTGTGTCTGTCATTGCGGGATGAAGGGTACCTCCGCTTACCTTTTCAGGCAAGGGAGAATGAATAAGAGGGGGCAGCATGACGGCTGAAGGAACATAATCCGGGAAGAAAGGCCATGCTTTATTCGCCGCTGAAGAAAGCGCTTCGTAAGGCTCTGGGTTTCCCAAGGATTTCCTGATAAAGAACAGCCGCTTTCAGGGAGTTGGGGTGGTGCAGGGAATTTTTCAGGGAAAGAGATTCCACTGTGGCTGATGACGGAAGAAAACCAGGCTGAGGTTCCTTCATCCCGCTCTTTTGCAAACGTTGCAGAGCTTCCTGTTCCGCATCGGAAAGGGAGTGGATGGACTGTCGGGCTTCTTCCGTAGCTTTCACATAGCGTTCCAGTACATTTTGCTCCGTCTGCCGGACAGCTCCCACAGGTTGCGCGGCTTCTGGCGTCGGGGTCTGCCGTGTTTTGCGGGTCACAGCGGGGGAGGGAAGCTCTACAGAAGGGGCTGAGGGGCGTGGTGCGCGGGAAGGTGCAGCAGATTGATTCGGCTGGATTTGCCGCGGCTGCGGCTTGGTCCGGCGCATTTCCGCAATAACTTCCTTGACGCGTTTTTCATGATGGTCCTCCGTATTCGGAACAGGCGGTTCCTCATCCTTTTCATCCGGTTTCAACAATTCGATTACTTTTTTGATGAGAAAAATCACCCCGACAATCAGCCAGAACCAGAGTTTCAAGCTATTGTCGTCACCTCCGGAGGCGAGCATGTATGCCGGTAAATCCATAAAGAATAAAGGCTTCCGAAAAAGAACCTGCCTTTCCGGAAGCCGGGGAATTTATTTGATGGAAGAGGGGGAAGTATCCGGTTGGGCGATGGAATCTCTCATTTTAGTATCAGCCACCACATTTTGGTAACGGGCGTAGTCCAGCACTCCCAGATTGCCGTTGCGGAAAGCTTCCGCCATGGCCATGGGAATCTGTGCTTCCGCTTCCACCACCTTGGCGCGCATTTCCTGCGTTTTTGCAGCCATTTCCTGTTCCGTGGCTACGGCGGCGGCGCGGCGGACTTCCGCTTTGGCCTGGGCGATTTGTTTGTCCGCTTCCGCCTGCTCGGCCTGGAGGCGGGCGCCCACGTTGCCGGCTACATCCACATCCGCAATGTCAATGGAAAGCACTTCAAACGCCGTGGCGGCATCTACCCCCTTGTCGCTTACGGTGCGGGAGATCACTTCCGGCTTTTCCAGAACATCCTTGTAGGAGGGGGCGGAACCTACGGCGGAAACGATGCCTTCCCCAACGCGGGCGACTACCGTTTCTTCCGTGGCGCCCCCTACGAAGAGATCCAGGTTGGTGCGCACCGTTACGCGGGCGCGCACCGCCACTGCAATGCCGTCACGGGCCACCGCCGTCAGGCGCGTTTGGCCGGAACTGGGGTTCGGGCAGTCGATGACTCGGGGATTGATGGAGGTGCGCACGGCTTCCAGCACGGTCTTGGAAGTGCCTTTCACGGCCAAGTCAATGGCGCAGGCGCGGTCGTAGCTCAGCGGAATGCCGGCTTTTTCTGCCGCAATCAGGGCAAGCACGCAGTCCACGATGTCGCCGCCGGCCAGGAAGTGGGCCTCCAGCTCATCCGTGCTAATGTCCAGGCCCGCCTTGGCGGCCGTAATGCGGGTGTCTACCACTAGGGGATAGGGCACTTTCCGGAGCCACATCCCCAGCATGTTGCTCATGGAGACGGGCGCTTTCGCCAGACGGGCGCGCAGCCATGTCTTGAAGAATTTGGCGATGATGGCGAAAAAGATGACCAGAAAGATGACGAGGACGACGACCAGAATGGTCCCCCAGGCGGTTGCGTTGGAAATGTTTGCTGACAGCAGGTTGTTCATGTGTCCTTCCATACCATATGAACCGAAGCAGGGTAAAGATATAATTGTGTTACCTGCGGTTTAAAGGTATTGACCTTTCGGAGGATTCGTGGCAATGCACTTGGCCGTGCGCACCATTGATTTTGATTATCCGCTGCCGGAAGAACTGATAGCGGACCGTCCCCTTCCGGACCGCTCCGCGTCCCGGATGATGGTCATTCACCGGGATACGGGCATGATTGAGCACAGGCATTTTTGCGATTTGCCGGAATATGTGCGGGAAGGGGATCATTTTATCCTGAATGATACCAGGGTGGTTCCGGCAAGATATTTTTCCAACGACGGTTCCATTGAAATAGTGCGCGCGGAGGTTCTTAATCCCCTGTTGTGGAAGTGCATGGTGCGCCCCGGCCGCAAAATGAAGCTTGGGCGTACGGTTGCCATCGGGGAGGCGGTAGGCATCGTGGAAGACATTGATGGGGAGGGATACCGCCTCATCCGGTTTGACCGGGAAGTGGATGAGGAAAAATACGGCCGCCTGGCTCTTCCCCATTACATGAACCGGGAAAGCGACCCTTCCGACAAGGAGCGTTATCAGACCGTTTACGCCAGGCATGAAGGGGCCATTGCCGCCCCTACGGCCGGGCTGCATTTCACGCCGGAGCTGCTGGCGTCCGTACCTCATGATTTTTTGACCCTGCACGTGGGCGTGGGAACATTCCGTCCCGTCAAGGCGGACAGGATTGAAGACCATCAGATGCACACAGAGCATTTTTTTCTTCCTGAAGCCGCCGCCCGGGCGGTCAATAACGCCAGAAGGGTCATTGCCGTAGGCACCACCAGCGTGCGGGTGCTGGAACATGTGGCGACGGCGGAGGGTCTGCCGTTGAGGGAGTGCGCCGGTTCAACGAACATCTTCATCTATCCTCCCTATAACTACAAGGTGGTGGACGCCCTGATCACGAATTTCCATTTGCCGCAGAGCACGCTGCTGATGCTTGTCAGCGCTTTCGCGGGCAAGGAACTGATCATGAAAGCCTATCTGGAAGCTATCCGGGAACGGTACAGATTTTTTTCCTACGGAGACTGCATGCTGATTCTGTAACATCCCGGCGGTTTTTCAAATATCTTTTGGAAAAAGCGCGGATGTTTTAAAGCCTGTTTTACGAAGGGGGGTGCGGACGGAGGGATGGCGGCGGAACGCCGCCCGGAGAAGAATGGGGGTGCTGTCTTCTTCTGAATTCCAGCAGGCTCCTTCCGTGGTTCCTGAGTTGGCGGAGGGTAATCAAGGCATGCAGTATTTCTTCCAGCAGAATATGCATCATGTTGGCATAATGGCGGTCCGTGCTGTTCCGGCACAACCGGGGGAAATAGGAGGCTTCCAGCTCCGGAGCGTTCCATTTATTCCGGATGATGCGTCTTCTGCGGGAGGCCCGCGGCCAGCAGGGATATTCCCGGTCCCTCAAATAAAGAAGGTAGCAGTCTTTCAACATGTCGAGCTGGAAGGTTGCGCCGGCACATGCCGGAAGGGAGATGAAGGGGTGCATGTCTTTTACCCCTTCCAGCGTCATGTGGATGGTTGTTTCCGCAAGCACGGTCCAGTAGAGAATGGGCTCCGTGACGGAACGGCTCCTCCTGCGGAACCGCAGGTAGAAATGGCGGCTGAGTTCCAGGGCTGAAAGGGCTTTGATATAATGCGCCAGGACCGCCCGGCCGTATTGGCGGAAAATGAACTGTTCCAGCCTTTGCTGGAGATGGGCGTCTCCCATTGCCATTTCCTTCTTAAGAAGGCTCCACTGTTCCTTGAATATGGCATCTTCGGTCATAGATTTGAAAAAATCAATTATTTCCAATATAAAATAAATTAATTTTAGGGAAATTCAAATGGAATTGGGGGCATTTTATCAATTTTTCCAAGTTCAGGAGTATGGACGTGGAGCATGGAAGAGCCTAAGAACGAAAGAGTCTGCCCAGCGGGCGTTCCTGCTTTGGATTTTTCCGGATCGACGGATTATTTCCGTTGTCCGGCAGCAGGATGTAAAAATTGCCGATGGTGATGTATGGGCATTTTTCTGATCGCCAGTGCGGGACAATGACCCGGCAGCTTCCCGGGAATGAACAGGACGAATCTTACTAACGCGTTTGATAGGAATCCCGTATGGGAAAATTTAATTAGAAGCGGTCGCAAATAGGGTATGATGAAAATTTGCCGGGGTCATTTTCATGCAAAAAGTGCGACTGCATTTCCATGCGGCGCAATGCGTTCTTGTGAGGGAAAATAAAACGCGATAGCGTAAAAACGACTTGGCGGTCAAGAATACCCCTTATCCCTGTCACGCGCGTATGGATCACGATTTCAGCCTTATTCTCACTTTTGTCGGCGGATTGGCCGCTGCCCTTCTTTTCGGCCTTATTGCCAGAAAACTGCATTTATCCCCGCTGGTGGGCTACCTGCTGGCCGGGGTGGTGGTAGGGCCGTACTCGCCGGGATTTGTTGCGGATTCCCATACGGTGGAACAATTTGCGGAGCTGGGCGTTATCCTGCTGATGTTTGGGGTGGGGCTCCATTTCCATTTGAAGGATTTGATTGCCGTGCAAAAAGTGGCCGTCCCGGGAGCCGTTGTGCAGATATCCGTGGCTACCGTGCTGGGAGTGCTGGTCGGGTGGATGTTCGGATGGTCCGCGATTTCCGGACTGGTTTTTGGCATGGCGATTTCCGTGGCGAGTACCGTAGTGCTGACGCGGGTGCTGGAAGACAACCAGAACCTCCATACGCCCGGCGGCCATGTGGCCCTGGGATGGCTGGTAGTGGAAGACCTGTTTACCATTCTGCTGCTGGTTCTCATTCCCGCCGTGATGGAAGCGCGCCAGAGCGGCGCCGGAGACTGGGGCGGCATTCTTTCCGAGCTTGGCTGGATGTTCGTCAAGCTGGCCCTGCTGGTGGCCCTGACGCTGTTTGCCGGGAAAAAAGTCATTCCGCTGGTGCTGCGGTACGTGGCCCGAACGGGCGCGCGTGACTTGTTTACGCTGGCTGTGCTGGTCATTGCGCTGGGCGTGGCGGTGTGCTCCGCGGAATTCTTTGGCGCTTCCATGGTTTTGGGGGCGTTTTTGGCGGGGATGGTTGTAGGCCAGTCGGACTTCTGCGCGCGCGCGGCGGCGGAAGCCATGTTGATGAGGGATGCTTTTGCGGTTCTCTTCTTTGTTTCCGTGGGGATGATGTTTGACCCGATGTCCGTGGAGGATTGCTGGCCTCTGGCCCTGGCAACGCTGGGGGTGGTGATGATCGGCAAGCCGCTGGCGGCTTATGTGGTTGTTCGTTGCCTGAGACGGCCGGTACCGCTGGCGCTGAGCGTATCCGTGGCCCTGGCTCAAGTGGGTGAATTTTCTTTCATTCTCGCCGGAATAGGCCTCATGTACAACATCCTGCCTCCGGATGCCAATCAGGCCATCATTCTGGCGGCTGTCGTTTCCATTTCCTTAAATCCCATCCTGTACCGACAGATTGGACCTGCAGTCAAATGGCTGCAAAAACGCGGCATAGGGCTTGCAGACCCGGGGGGCGTGAACAGCATGGCCTTACCCGCTCCGGATGCGCGGCGCGTGGTATTGGTAGGGTTTGGCCCCACGGGGCGCATTCTTAAGAGGATATTGAATGACAACGGGGTGGAAGTCATCATCGTGGAAATGAACATAGACACGGTTACCGCTATACGGGAGCAGGGAGGGGACATTGTTTACGGGGATGCCAGCCAGCGGGAAATTCTGCGCCATGCGGGCATTGAATATGCGGAAAGCCTGATTCTCTCCGCTTCCATTCCGGACGCCAAGGAGATAGTAGGCGTGGCTCTGGAGCTTAACCCTCATATTGACGTGATGATTCACACCAAGTACATGAGGGACGTGGATATTCTGAAGGAAGCCGGCGCTTCCCAGGTTTTTTCCTCGGAATCGGAAGTTGCCCTGTCCATGGCGGAATATTTCCTGCGGGAAGGCGGCGCGGACGACGAACAGATTGTTTCCGAGCGTCAGCGCATTCGCGCGGAGCTGGACAGGGAAATGCCCGGAGTTTCCGTTGCGGGCCATTCATAATCGTTGGCTCCGCTTTGTTCGGGCGGAGGTTCCCATGCCCGGAATGGAAACTGCTTCCCCTTCCCGGATTCGGAACATGTTTTTACGGGAATCCGGCAACAGTCATTCAACTTCTGTTCTACTTGGACGGTTTAAGAATGACGGTAACGCGCCCCAGGTGGTGCAGTGCGTTTTCTATCTGGTTTTCCAGCTGCGAGGCGATCTGGTGGCATTCCCGGATAGTCAGGGAGGCGTCCACGGAACACACGCAGGTCAAGGTTGGGAAATTGTCCTCCCTGGTCAGGTCCAGCTTGAGGATCTTGCGGATGTTTCTGTGCTGCTGGAGAATGAGATTTACCTTCAGGCGCACTTCTTCCGGAGAAACCTGTTCCGCAATGGCGCTTGTTTCCATGTCGCGGCAATCCGGTTCAATGCGGCAAATTACCTTTTCCGGCTTGAGCTCATGCAGAATGGAATCCCTGAAAGCCTCCACCACATGGTAGCCGCGTTCCAGGGGCCAATCCGCAGGAATTTCCACATCCATGAAATAACAGGGGGCATGTTTGCCGTGGCCTGCATAAAAGCCGTGAATGCGGACATGGTGACGCAAGGCCAGCCGGTGGATAATCATATCCGGCTCCATATGGGAAAGATTCTCCCGCGCCGGTTCGATATGGACGATGACGTCCGCTTCCGGCAATTCATGTTTTACAATGCCTTCAATGGATTCCGCCACGTTATGGGCGTCATCCACATGCAGTTCCGCAGGCGCTTCCACATCCAGCTCTACGAAGATGCGCGCGCCGCCGTCGCGCAGACGGATGCGTTTGACCGGATAATCCGGGGCATTCTTTTTCATGGCGTCCAGCACCTGCCGCGTCAGGGAGGAAGAACCGCCGTCCATCAGGGCGTGGATGGAGCGTTTGGCAAGGCCGAAAGCCACGGAACAAACCAGAGCCGCCACAAACAGGGCCGCAATGGCGTCCGCCTTCTCCAGCAGGCCGTGCCAGGCTGATTCCGCGGGGACCAGATGGGCCAGCCAGATGCAGAAAAGACCCAGGAGCACGACTGCGGAAGACCAGATATCCGTGGTAAAGTGAAGTGCATCCGCTTCCAGGGCCTGGCTTTTGTGCTTTTTGGCTACCCGGCGGAGCATGGCGGAACGGTTCACATCTACCAGCAGGGAGACGGCCACTACGGCAAAAGCCCACCAGGTGAGGGTAATCTCCGCCTCATTGTAGAACAGACGGTCCACAGCCTCCCAGACAATCCAGGCGCAGGTAACTAAAAGGAGGGCCGTTTCCGCCAGGGCGGAAAGATTCTCCACCTTTTCGTGCCCGTAGGGGTGGCTTTCGTCCGCAGGGCGGGACGCCACTTTTACGGCGTAAAACGTCATGGCCGCAGCCATCAGGTCCAGCCCGCTGTGCAGGGCTTCGGAAATGATGCCGAGGCTGCCGGTTACAATGCCGGCCCAGAGCTTGATGAGCGTTAAAAAGGCGGACCACAGGACGGAGGAAAGGGCCGCATGTGATTTTTCCTGGTGCGCTGCTTGTTCCATAAGACAGGGAAAAAGAAAGAAGGGCATATCTAAGCCCGCCTCCCTTTCTTAGTCAATGATAACAGAGGCGATGTTAGGACTCAGGCTTTGGCCCATGACGGAATCACCCCCTGCACCATCAGGGCTGGATGCGTAACAGGAGCCTGCGGTGCGGATATATTTTTTTATTTTCGCTATTAAAGAAACAGTAGTTATTATTTTAAATAATCAAAATATATTAAAAATTAATTGAAGGCGCTAGAAGATAGCTCTGAAAGCAACCGGTTGCCGTGACCTAAAAAAGTATTGCCAATGCTGGGGAATACGTTATTTTGCGTGTGTTGAGAGTGACTGCCAAGAGGTAGCCGGAGCTCCTGAAGGTGCGCGGCGTGTTCCCCGGCAGAGTATCCGGTACCTGTAACGTATTTACGGATGGCCGCACCCTGATTCCCTTCCTGCGTGGTATTTGCAAATGACAATGTGTTCCCCGGGTTGCAGAACAGTTCCACTTGTTAGTTTGTCTCTTTTCACCTACACTTACTATTATTCCCAATTCTATGTCAGGACATAATAAATGGTCTAAGATCAAGTACGTTAAGGCTAAGGAAGATGCCAAGAAGGGTAAGGTTTTTGCCCGCTTTGCCCATGAAATCATGCTGGCCGCCAAAAGCGGCGGCGGAGATCCTGATCTGAATCCGCGCCTGCGCGCCGCCATTGACGGAGCCAAGGCCGTGTCCACCCCCAAGGAAAATATTGAACGCGCCATCAAAAAAGGCACCGGGGAACTGGGAGGCGCTACCATCCAGGAGATTACCTATGAAGGCTACGGCCCCTCAGGCACGGCTTTCCTGATTGAAGTGGCAACGGACAACACGAACCGTTCCGCTTCCGAGCTGCGTACCCTGTTCACCAAAAACGGAGGCAGCATCGGTACGCCCGGTTCCGTGGCTTACCAGTTTGAACGCAAGGGAGAGGCCCGCATCATGGCGGAAGGTCTTACGGAGGATTCCGCAATGGATCTGGCGCTGGAATGCGGCGCGGACGATGTGGAACAGGGGGATTCCGATAATGAATGGGTGTTTGTTACGAGCCCAACGGAGTTGAACAACGTGTGCGCCGCCCTGCGTGAAGCCGGACATACGGTAATTTCCATGAAACTGATTTCCGTGGCGCAGAATGCTTCCGTGATTAATGATCTGGAAACGGCGAAGGCCGCCCTGCGCCTGTATGAAGCGCTGGACGACTATGATGACGCGCTGAACGTCTTCTCCAATTTCGATGTGGCGGAAGAAATCCTTGAGCAGCTTGGTTGACGCTGTTGTCCTTCAGGAGACGCCTGTTGTTGCAGTTCAATTTTCTTTTCCATGTCTGATACCCCCCCAGATTTGACTCCGGAACAGGTTTCTCCGGAGCCGGCTCCCAAAAAACGTATTATCCGCAAAACCAAGTCTGCGGCGGAAGCTCCGGTAAAGCCCCAGACTGCTGCGGAAGTATCCGGGACGGAACAGGATTCTTCCCCGGCGCCCCGCAAGCGGACGATAAGGAAGAAGGCTGTTGAATTGGCGGATGATGGGATGGAAAGTGTTGATGTGCCGGGGAAGAAGACTTCCCGTAAAAGCGGTGCTGAAATCCCGGTGGAAGAAGCGCAGGAGGTTCCTGCCAGGCCCCGGCGCGGACGCCCGCGCAAGAAGCCTGTGGAAGAGGTTCCGGAAACTGACGGCTCTGCGGTCGTCCCCGGAACGGAGGCCGCCGTCAAGCCGGTGCGCAGGCGTGCTGCCAAAGCTGTTGCTCCGGAGAACGGTGATTCAGCCGGCCCCGAGGCGGAAATTGCCGTTCATGCGGCGCCTGCCGAGCCGGCTTCCGATTCTGTTCCGGAACAGCCCGCAGAAGGCAGGCCGAAGGTTATTCGCCAGAGATTTGTGAGGAAACCGAGGGAACAGGAGCCGGAGGCGGATGCGTCCGCTCCGTCCATCAAGGTGGTGCAGGAAGGTGCGGCGGATTTTTCCGAAGATGCCGCCCGGGAGCCGCGTCGGACGAATGAGCCGCAAAGGCAGCGTTTTGACAGGCAGAATCGCCGGAATAACAACGACCGTTTCAACAAAAACCGAAATAACCGCCAGGATGGCCGCAATGGCAGAAACGGCAATGACCGGGTTAAAAACCGCTGGAATAATAATCAGGAGGGCGGAACCCCTCAGAATAGCGCCCCCCGTGAGCTGGCTCCGCCGGAGCCGGTGGACGGGCTGCTGGAAATTACGAATAAGGGGTTCGGCTTTTTAAGGAAGCCGGATAATGATTTTGACGCTTTTGCGGAAGCCGTTTATGTGCCGCAGGATATGATCCGCAAGTTCGGTTTGCGTCCTGCCGTGTGGGTGCATGGGCAGGCCTGCCGTCATGACCGCGGCATTCTTCTGACGGAGATTGCCTCCGTTAACGGGGTTGCTCCGGAGAAAGCGCGCAAGAACCCGCATTTTGAAGAGCTCAAGGCGGTCAATCCTAATAAGCGCATTTCCTTTGAAACCCGGCCGGAGCGTTACACCACCCGCACATTGGATCTGATTGCTCCAATCGGGCGCGGCCAGCGCGGCCTGATTGTCTCTCCGCCCCGCGCAGGGAAGACGACGCTGCTTCAGCATATGGCGGAAGCCATTCTGGAGAATTACAGGGATTCCATTCACCTGATGGTGCTTCTGGTAGACGAGCGTCCAGAAGAAGTGACGGAGTTTAAACGTTCCCTCCCCGGAGCTGAAGTATACGCCTCTTCCAATGATGGAAGGGTGCGCGATCATTGCCGCATGGCGGAACTTTGCATTGAACGCGCCAAACGGCTTGTAGAGGCGGGGCAGCATGTTTTCCTGCTGATGGATTCCATTACTCGCCTGGCCCGCGCCTACAATAACGCTGACAAGGGAAGCGGCCGCACGATGTCCGGCGGCATTGACGCCCGCGCTCTGGAAATGCCCCGCCGCCTTTTTGCCGCCGCCCGCAATACGCGCCAGGCCGGTTCCCTGACTATCATTGCCACCGCCTTGGTGGAAACCAACAGCCGCATGGATGACCTGATTTTCCAGGAATTCAAGGGGACGGGCAATATGGAACTGGTGCTGAACCGCCGCATTGCGGAGCAATATATCTTCCCGGCCGTGGATATTCTGAAATCGGGGACGCGGAGGGAAGAGCTGATTATGCCGGAAGCATGGTTGTACAAGATGAACCTGATCCGCCGCGCTTTAGCCGGGCATAAACCTGTAGAAGCCATGGAGCGTTTCCTGTTCTTCCTGAACAAGTACCCCAGCAATGCCCAGATGCTGCTGGATTTGAAACAGAAAGCGTAAGCTTCCCAAATGACGCAGAGCTTTGGGAGGCTTGCGGAATTCCGTTCGGAAAAGCGGAAAGCATGGTCTTTCCTGATTGAATCAGGCGCATGTTCAAACGCCCTTTTTGCTGTCCCAGATGGCGATGTGCAGACGGTCTGAAAAACGAAGACCGTAGCGGAGACACCATTCTACCGTCTGCGCACGCATGGCGTTCAACTCATCCTGTGTGGAGGCCAGGGGCATGATCAGAATTCGTTCCGGAGGGATGTCCGCTTCGGAAGTCCGCCGCAGAACGGCCCTGACATCGTCCTCGCACGCCACGACGAATTTGAACCAGGCTTTCTCCGTACCCGCCAGACAGCGCAGGATATCCGGTTTCCAGGTCTTAACGTCGTTATTGCCTGAATGGGGGAGTTTGGGAGATACGTTGAATTGCGTAACGCGTTTCAGCAGTTCCGTATCCGGCATGATGGTGCCGTTGGTTTCCATTTCTACGGCATGATCCGGCAACAGGCGCAGCAGGGCGGGAAGCGCCTTTTGCTGAATGAGCGGCTCCCCTCCGGTCAGGACCAGGCGGCGGCATGGATAATGGAGCACCAGTTCAGCCGCCTTTTCAGGCGCGAGGCGCACTCCGGGAACCGTTCCGTTCCAGGAATACGCCGTATCACACCAGGAACAGGCCAGATTGCAGCCTGCCAGACGCAGGAAGACGCAGGGTGTTCCCTGGGAGACTCCTTCTCCCTGAATGGAATGGAAAATTTCCGGTTGTCCGTGAATCTGGGCCAGTGTGAGCATGATCGGGCTGGCCTGAGACTATCATATCCCTGCCGTCCGTCAACGACTCCCTGAGGGAAGGCGGGCGCTTCCTTGTTCTCCGTGCATTTCATTTTCCGGCAGACGTTCAACTGTTGCCGTTGCGGAAGGCCGCGGCTGTGAACAGGAGCAGGATAAATCCCGCGACGGAGGCTGCACCCGTGAACAGCTTCTGAAAGGAGGCATGGTCTTTTTCCTTCTTTACCAGCTTGTTCACTTCTTCCCTGGAGGTTTTCCGCATGGCCGCGCGGGCTTCGTCATAGGCCCGGGATGCCTGTTCTTCTTTTTTACGGGCCTGTTCCAGAGTTTTCCGTACATCTCTGGACAGCTCCCTGTATTCGGCCGCCGCCAGCAAATCTTCATCGCCCGGTTCCGGGACAGCGGATTCGTCCCGGTCATCGTCGGCCAGAACCTTGTTTTTCTGTTCGGTGAGTTTCTCCTCCGCCTTCTGCATCAGGCGTTCCTGTTTGCCAGACTTTTCTTCCAGAGTTTCCAGCGCCGCATCTACGGCTTTCATTTTTTCCTTAGCAGTTGCGGTTTTTTGGCGGATAAGGTTCATCCGTGTCTGAAGTTCGGAAATATTTCCCTTCTGGGGAGCAATCCCGGACAATTTCTTCCTGCTTTTGGCCTCTTCCCGTTTTTGGGCCAGTTCGCGTTCCGCCTGTTCCAGTTCCGCCTGAATGCTCCTCTGCTGATCGGTCAGCCTGTCAAGCTGGGTTCTCATTCCCTCCTTTTTCCGGAGCAGTTCCTCCCTGGCGGATTTGGAGTTTTCCCTTTGCCTTTTCATGCGGCGGCGCAGCCGGTCAATCTTCTGGTCGTGTTCCTTCATTTCTTCCTGCTGGTCCGCCACGCTTTTTTGGTAGGCGGCATCCTGGATTTCCTGATGCTGCTGCCTTTTTTGTTCGAGATAAGCTTGCTGGAATCTCTCTATGTCTTCTTCCGCCGCCCGGGTGGCATCCTGGGCATCATCCAGTTTCTTTCGGGATTGGATAACGGCTTTTTCCAATATTGCGGCCTCCTGTTCCAATGTTGTTTTTTGGGCGGCCAGTTCCTTTCCTTCCGGGGAAATGCGGTTTTGATAGTACCAGACGGAAAATCCGGCGGTTAACAGGGTCAGGAGAAGCAGTACGTAACGCATGGATATGTTCCGACGATTCGGTCAATGGTATAAAAATGGATAAGCCCTGTCAACATGGCATCAATAAGAACCGCCCGCTTGCCTCCGGAGATGGAGGAAGCGGGTGGTCTGGAAAGCAGGTTTCCGGAAACGCGTCTTTCCCTGTTAAAGATTTAGGGAGAATGCGGAGATAGCATCTATCTCTTTCGCGATTTTATCCAGCAGCTCATCGGAAACCGGCTGGTTGGTCTTAATCACGGTCAGGGCCTCCCTGGTGGTGTGGTCGGCCGGGGCGGCGATGTTGTCAATGTTGATTCCATGGGAAGACAGGGCGGAGCCGATGAGAGCGATAATGCCTGGACGGTCCTTGTAGCGCAGGCATAATGTCGTGCCGCGCAGATCCGCGTACAACCCGTTGAAATTGTTCAGGCGGGAGACCATGGGGATGCCTTCCGTCACCACGCCGCGCACGCTGGTGTGGAAATATTCCTCTTCCTCTTCCATGGCCACGTCCAGCGTGATGGAATCTTCATAAGGTTTGTCGTCTTTGGGTTCCCGCGCTTTGAAAACAATGCCGTGCTCCCGCAGGGATTCTTCCGCGGCGGCAGGCATGAGGCCTTTTTCCGCATGCGGCAGAAGACCTTCCAGAATGGGGGCCGTAAACCATTTGCGGAAAATGCGCAGGTTGCCGTAAAAGGTGCATTCCACGCGGCGGATGGGCTTGTTGCCGCCGGCCTTGCGCGCCAGGGAGGCGAGCAGAAACGCCAGTTGAAGATGGGCCGGATTGAGGCCGCTGGGGGATTCCCCGTTCACCACGCAGGAGGTGTCGCCGTCGGAAAAGTAGGCGATCATCTGTTCCGCGGCGCGTTTGGCCGCTTTCGTATTGGCCTCCCGGGTGTTGGCTCCCAGGTGGGGAAGAATCAGGTCCGCAATGGGTGCGGAAGGCTTCTCTCCGGGCGCGTCCTTGGGGTGGACGTCCGTCAGGTAGCCGATGTTTTTGCCTGCGGCCTTGGCGGCGGCCAGCGCCTCTTCATCCACCACGCCGTAGCGGGAGCAGTTGATGAGTACTGCGCCGTCTTTCATTTTACCGATGAGCTCCGCGTTCACCATGTGGTGGGTGGAGGGGCCGCCCGGAACGTGCAGGGTAATAATGTCGCACTGGGAGAAGATGTCTTCAATGCTGGTGGGGGTGACGCCGATGTTCAGGGCGCGCTGGCGTGCCAGAAAGTGGTCGTAGCCCAGCAGAATGGGTTCAAATCCCTGAAGGCGCTTGACGAGGTTGCGGCCGATGTTGCCCAGGCCGATGATGCCCACCGTCTTTTTGGTCAGCTCGCTGCCCATGTATTTTTTCTTTTCCCACAGGCCTTCCCGGGTGGTGGCGTCCGCCTGGACGATGTGGCGGTAGTAGGCCAGAATCATGGCCATGACTTCTTCCGCCACAGCATTGGAGTTGGCCCCGGGGGTATTCATGACGTCCACGTTTTTTTTGCGGGCGTATACAATGTCAATGTTGTCGTAACCGGCTCCGGCGCGGACGACCAGCTTCAGGGAAGGAAGGGCGTCCATGATTTCCGGAGTGACTTTTTCGCTGCGGACGATCAGAGCCACGGCATCCGGATGGGCGGCTACCTGTTTTTCCAGAGGCGTATCAGCGTCCTGGATGACTTCATAGCCAGCCGTTTTAAGCGTGTTGGCCGCTACGTCGGAGAGTTTGGTGGGAATAAGGACCTTGTTCATGTTGGTACGGTGAAAAAGATTATTGTTCGATGGTATGGATAAAAAGCCCGCTGCGCAGCTTGGGTTCAAACCAGGTGGATTTGGGAGGCATGATTTCTCCGGCGTCCGCTACGCGGAAAAGGTCGGCCATGGTGACGGGATACAGGGAGAAAGCCAGCGTCATTTCCCCGGAACAGCGGCGTTCCAGTTCTCCCAAACCGCGGATTCCTCCTACGAAGTCGATGCGGTCGCTCGTGCGCGGATCGTCAATGCCCAGAATGGGAGCCAGCACATTCGCCTGGAGGATGGCGCAGTCCAGGCTTTCGATGGGATGGCCGGCCGGGAAGGTTCCCGGTTTGGCCGTGACGGAATACCAGCGTCCATTCAGGTACATGCCGAATTCGTGCTTGGCGCGGGGGGCGTAGCCTTCTCCGGGAATGGCCTCCGCAGGCTTTACGTCAAAGGCAGTGCGGAGTTTTTCCATGAATTCCTCTTCAGTCAGGCCGTTCAGGTCGCGCACGACGCGGTTGTAGTCCATAATGAAAAGGTCTTCATCACAGAATACGACAGCCATCAGGTAGTTGAATTCTTCCTGCCCCGTGTAGTCCGGGTGTTTCTGGCGGCGTCTGGCGGAAACGGCGGCGCTGGAAGCCGTGCGGTGGTGCCCGTCCGCAATGTAAAGGGCGTCCACTTCTTCAAAGCTTTTGCGGATGTCTTCCACCGTGCCGGGATCGGAAACGGGCCACAGGATATGGGTGACGCCGTCCTCCGTGGTAAAATCATATTCGGGTTTGTGGAATTTAATCCATTCCCTGATGATGGCGGAAAGACCCTCATGTTTGCGGTAGGCCAGGAAGACCGGTTCCGTCTGAGCGGAACAGGCGTCAAAATGCTCAATTCGGTCAAGTTCCTTTTCCCTGCGGGTCAGTTCGTGCTTTTTAATGGCGCCGCTGACGTATTCATCCACGGAGGCGCAGCCGACGATGCCCGTCTGTACGCGCCCCCACATGATTTGGCGGTAGATGTAGAAAGACGGCCGTTCATCCCGGAAGAGGTAACCTTCGCGGACAAACCTTTCCAGGTTTTCCCTGGCTTTGGCGTAGGTTTCCGGTGCATGGATGGCGGCTTCGCCCGTGTCGATGTCGGAACGGCAGATATGGAGGAAGGAGGCGTCGTTTCCGGCGGCCATTTCCTTGGCCTCCCGGTGGTTCATGACATCATAGGGGAGGGAGGAGACCCGGGCGGCCAGTTCCCGGGGAGGGCGCAGGGCGGGGAAGGGATGGAGAGTGGACATGGTAGGAGAAGGTCGGAAAGTCAGTAATGGGGAGGATGATATAGCGCACGAATGCTGGAAACAAGCCCGGCCAAAATGCATGCCGCAATGAACAGCAGCAAATAACGTGAAATGGAGACCTGAAAGAACGGGTTGTCTCGGAAAGCTCCTGCCTGATTGAAGGCTTGGACGATGATGAGTGCCGCCGGGATGCGGAAGAGATCAAAAATGAACAAGTTCTGGGATGTTCGCGAAGTCTCCTGTTCCCGGCGGAGGCGTTCCTCCCTCTTTTCCGGACGGATCCGGAAAAGAGGGAGGAATACCCGCTTATTTGAGCTTCAGAATATCCACGATGTTGGACGTGATGGAGCGCATGTCATCCATCGTCAGCTCACCCATGTGGGCAATGCGGAACGTTTTGTTCTTCAAGTCCCCGTAACCGTTGCCGAGCTGCATGCCGCGTTCGATCAGGGCGTTGTTCAGGGCGGCGATGTCAATGTCCCTCGTGTTGCTGATCACCGTCAGGGTGCGGGAAAGGTGGTCCCGGTTGGCAAAGACGCTGAAATATTCATCCGCCCAGGAACGCACGAATTCCGCCATGGCTTCATGACGCGCAAAGCGGTTTTCCACGCCTTCCTGCATGATGCGCTGGAGCTGGAGGTCCATGGCGTACATGATGGAGACGCAGGGGGTGTTCGTGTACTGGTAGTCCTTCTTCTGGATGGTGTCGTAAATGGAACGCAGGTCAAAGTAACAGCCGCGGTTGGGAACGGAGGCGGTGCGTTCGTACGCTTTTTGGGACAGCGTGCAGACAGCCATGCCGGGGGGCAGGGCAAGCGCCTTCTGGGTGGAAGTTACCAGTACGTCCACGCCCAGCTTGTCCGTTTCAATCCGGGAGCCGGCGGCGGAACTCACGGCGTCCATGCACCACACGACATCCGGGTATTTTTTAAGCACTTCCGCAATTTCCTCCACCGGGTTCTGGATGCCGGTGGACGTCTCATTGTGCGTGATGCAAATGGTGTCGTATTTGCCGGTGGAGAGAGCGGCGTCCACCATTTCCGGGGTGGTGGGCTGCCCCAGTTCACTCTTGAAAATATCGGAGGGCACGCCGTTGCCCGTAGCGATCTTATACCATTTGTCGCCGAAGGCGCCCACGGAAAAAATGGCGGCGCGTTTGGCGGTGCAGGAACGCACGGCGCCTTCCATCAGGCCCGTACCGGAGGATGTGGAAAGCAGAATTTCCTGTTCCGTCAGCAGGATGCGGCGCAGATTGTTGGAAATGCGGCGCTGCAGGGCGGAAGCCGCTTTGGATCGGTGCCCCATCATTGGGCCGCTCATGGCGGCAAGTACTTCAGGTGCTACTTCAGTGGGTCCGGGAATGAATAATTTGGTTGCCATTTGTTTTTAAGAACTGAGTACGCATACTATAAGCGTCTCCAAACGGTTTGACTATGAATTTTTATTGAGCCTTACCGGGAAAATCCGCAGCAGCGGAGAAAGTAACAAGGGGATGTCTGTATGGGGCGGCCCGGACGGCCACCCGGGAGTGATGCGGGCAGGATGCGGCGCTCTGCATGTTCCGTCACCCCATGCCGGCATGGTTCCTCCGTTGATCCTTTTCAACCGGATTTTCTGGAAGGGAACCGGTGCTGAAACGGCTTTTTCCTTCCGTTCGGAAAGGAGCAGGGCCTCCGCCTTCCCTTTCCGCAGAAGGAATGTTTTGGAATTTAGAGGCTGATCAGCTTGACCAGCCAGTACCCTCCGAAGAAAAGCCAGATATACAGGAAGCCTGCAAGCAGGAAAGGCCGCGCTCCGGCTTTCTTAAACTTCTCAAAGCTGGATTCCGCGCCCAGGGCCGTCATCGCCATGGTCAGCAGGAATGTGTCCAGGGCGTTGATGGCGTCCACAAGTCCGGCAGGCAGCAGGTGCAGGGAATTGAAGCCAATGACGGCGAGAAACAGGAAGGCGAACCAGGGAATGGTAATTTTCCGTTTTTCCCCGTTTGCGCCGGAAGAGGAGTCCCTCCGGGCCAGGACAATGCTCAGGACGACCAGCACCGGGGCCAGCATCATCACCCGGATCATCTTGACGATAATGGCCGGATCGGAAATAGCCTGCCCCATGGCGTTGCCGGCGCCCACCACATGCGCCACTTCATGAAGGGTGGCTCCGGTAAAAAGCCCCATTTGTTCCGGCGTCAGATCCAGTATTCCGGCCCGGTGCAGGGCTGGATACAGAAACATGGAGAGCGTACCGAAGATGACCACGGTGGAAACGGCCACAGCGGCTTTGTAAGGTTTGCTTTTGACGACGGGTTCCGCTCCCAGGACGGCCGCTGCCCCGCAAATGGAACTGCCGATGGAAGTCAGCAGGGCCGTGTCCCTGTCCATTTTCAGCAGGCGCCCCAGCCCGGCTCCCAAAAGAATGGTAAGAGTGACCACAATAAGGTCGAGCGCCAGGGCGGAGCCGCCGATGTCGATGACGCTTTGAAAAGTCAGTTTGAATCCGTACAGAACAATGCCTGTTCTCAAAACCTGCTTGGTGCAGAACTGAATGCCGGGAACCCATGTTTCCGGAAGGTGGTTGCGCAGGCTGTTGGCGTAAAGCATCCCCAGCACGATGCCGACGATCAGCGGGCTGAGGGAAAGATGTTTCACCCATTCAAAATCCGCAATGTAAAACGCGGAAAAGGAAAACAGAACAATAAGCAGGATGCCGTGGAGGGGATTGGCTAGATGTTTGGGAGACATGGTCGGTATGTGATGGTTGCGGCTGCCCGTTGTATCTGACCGGGAGCGTACCGGATTGGCTGCGGAATGATATACGATGCAATCATTATAAAATCTAATTAAAAATTGTTATAGTCAATTAGATTTTGTTATAATAATATCGGCAGAACTTGATGAACAGTCCATTGATTCTGCTGTGGTCTCCATGTCCTGCGACGAAGTGGAAGGTACGGCGGATCTCCAGGTGGCGGAGATGTATTTTCTTCAAACTTCCGCGTTTGAATTCTCCCCGGGCGGCAAGGGAGGAGAGAAAAGAGCACGCCGGAGAATGCTCCAAATACATCTTGATGCTTTCCGTATTGCCCAGCGTCATCAGAATATGGAGGCCGGAAACGGAGATCCCGTGTTTTTTCAGCGCTTCCTCCACCACCCGGCGCGTGCCGGACCCCGGTTCACGCATGATCAGGGGCACATGGGAGAGTTGCGGGAGGGAAAGCCCTTCACTGGGCACGGCGGCCTGCATGCCTCCTGCCAGAATAATTTCGTCCTCCATAAATGGCTGGTAATGCAGGTCCGCGCGCGTTGCCGTGCCTTCCACGATGCCAAGCTGCACGGATTCATCCTGGACGGCCTGTTCTATTTCCTCCGTATTGCCGCTTTTCAGCCATATGCGTATTTCCGGGTAATGGCGGTTGAACAGGGCCAGCAGCGGAGGCAGCACATACTGGGACATGGTGGAGCTGGCTCCCAGGCTCAATTCGCCGGAAACAGGGGAATTGCGGCCAAAAGATATTTCTTCCGCCAGCGTTTCGTATTCCTTGAGGATGCGGCGGGAATGGGCCAGCAGGCGCACGCCTTCCGCCGTCAGGGCAATCCCTCGCCCCTCCCTTTTGAACAGACGGGCGTCCAGCAGACGTTCCAGTTCCTTGATATGCCGGGTGACGGCCGGTTGCGTGATGAACAGTTCTTCCGCCGCGCGCGTAAAATTCAGGCGCCGTGCGACGGTTTCAAACACTTTCAGCCGGAAATCCGTAATCATGGAGAGGAAATAATATTCAACCATGCCGCCGGGGGGACGGCAAGCTCCTTTCCTCCGCATGATGGCGTACGGCGCTGGGAATGGCGCTCAAGCGCAAGACGCGTGGGTGCCCGTAATATTCCGGAACCGTACATCCTCTGAACGGCAGGTGGCGGAAGGGAGTCCAATGCCTATATGAAACTGCATTCCATGATTATTGCCGGCGGAGCCGGCCTTTTGTTGTTGGGGGCCTGTTCCCCCTCTTCCTATCAGACCACATTTCCGGAACCGGCTTATGTAAAGGTTTCCACCAATAACGGAGCTTATGCTCCTTATCCGGACGATCCTGTCGGCCAGCAGGAACTGGTGTACTGGTATAATTCCCTTGCCGCTCCAATGACGGTGGTTGCGGAGGTCCCTCCCACTCCCATTGTCACGACGGGCCCGGGGCCGGTTGTTCTTGATTCCAGCGATTTCTCCGCGAAATTGTACCGCGACAGAACGGAAATCAAAAAGAAGGATAAGGACGGCAATTGGGTTACCAGCGTGCGCCCCACCACCCCCGCAGACCAGCGCATGAGGAATTACGTGATGGCTTCCAAAAAAGCCCGTTAGATTTCTCCTCCGTTGACGAAAGACCTTTCCGGCCTGCGTTCCTCTTCAGAGGAAGCGGGCCCGGCTTGTTTACGGGCAGATTTTTCTTCCCATGCTTCCGGGCAAATGGGGCGCCGGCGGATAATTTTTCCCGGCCAGGGCAAATAGGCGTCTGTGTAAAAGGAGGAACCGCAACCCCGGCATTCCAGCATGATGCCTGTATTCGGCCTTCTTTGTTCTTCCGGAGTTTGCGGAGCAGAATAAAGCCCGGCGTTTCCGCAGTGCGGGCAGCGGATGGGAAGGGGAATGGTGTGTTGAACAATCAGCGTTGCCGCGTAAGCGAGTGCCCAGGCAATGTAGCCCGCCCAGAAAGGCCATTCCGGATTAAGCAGCCAGACTGCTGCAACAAGGAGAGCGGAGCACAAGGCATACAGAAGGCTCCGCTTCTGCCTTCCGGCAAGGAGATGGAAGCAATAAACCGTATCCTGCATAAAAAGGAAGGAGATGAATTTACAGGTCATCCAGCGTCCATTCATCCTTCCATTCCAGTTTGATCTGGTCACCCTCCCATTTCATGGGCAGCCACAGATAACGGCCGTCAATGGCATTTTTTGGCCGCCAGATGTCCGCCATGAAGATGAATTTCCCGGGCTTGCCCTGAACGGGCAGAATGAAAGTGCTTTGACCGCCGAACGTGATGCCTGCCTTGGGCCCCACGCAGGGATTTTTCAATTCCGTCCATGGGCCGGCGATGTTTCTGGCTACGGCGCTGCGGGCGGCGTTGGGAGCCCAGCCCGTGCATCCGGAAGCGATAAGATAGTATTTGCCTTTGTGTTTGCAAATAGCAGGAGCTTCCATGTAGCGGTTGATGAACGCCCGGACATATTTTCCCGTATGCCCCGTGTAATCCGGCGTCAGCTCCGCGATGTGAAGGGTGATATTGCCTTCCGAGGAATAGATATGGTAGGCTTTTCCATTGTCGTCCACAAAAATGGTCATGTCCCGGCTCATCTGCCCGCCGGGATAATCCCTGCGGATGATGCGGACGTAGTCGGGCATTTCCTTGGTGAATTCGGTCGTCTGATCCTTTTTATCCATGTTCAGGGGCCATTTGCCCGGATTGACTCGCCCGGCTTTCAGGAACTTGAATGGCCCCGTGGGTTTTGCTGCCGTTGCCACCCCTGCGTAAGCGGATCCATATCCTTTCCCCTTGAGTTCCAGGTGGAACCACATCACGTACTTTCCGGTCTTTTTGTTATAAACCACTTTGGGGCGTTCCAGGATGCAGCCCTTGGCGATGGGGTGGGAATTGTCCCCCTCCACCACCTTCAGGGCGATTCCTTCGTCCTTCCAGTTATAGAGGTCTTTGGAGGAATAGCAGTGAACCCCTACCTGGGCATAGTTTCCCGCGTCCCCCTCCACCTTGTGTTCTCCGTACCAGTAATAGGTTCCCTTGTCGTACAGGATGCCGCCGCCGTGGGCGTTGATGTGTGCGCCGTTGTTGTCCGTCCAGATTTCCCCGGGTCTGAAGGAAGTGTGTTTAACCGGAGTTTCTGCGGTGGAGACGGAAGCCGCACTGTAAAACAGGCAGAGCGCCAAAAGCGATTTCATGGTATTTATCATGGCCGGGATAGTGTGGAAATAGAGGATGGAGGAGGTTCCGGTTGGCCGTACAGCTTGTCCCAGGCGCGGGAAAGAGCGTACAGGGCATATCCGGTGCCGTAGAATTTGTGGTAGTTATACAGGGGGTAGTCCCACCAGGCCCCGTCTGTTCCCTGACGGGTGAGAATATCGTCCGCCAACAGGGATGCATGACGCTTTACCTGGTTCGGCGCCAGCATGTCCAGGCACATTCCTGAATAATAGTATCCGTAATAGAAAAAATAGCCGGAATTCTGGGCGAAACTCTCGTGGGGAGTTGGTTTGTGCAGGGCCATCGTCAGCCATCCCCTGCGGCTCCACAGGCGGTCCAGGCCGTCCACAAGCTGGCGCAGGGAGATGTCCTTCGGTTCCCAGAGCCTGATGGCGTAATCACAGGCAGGAGTGCGGGCCAGGCTGCCGGTATGGCGGTTGATGGGCCTGCCGGGATAGAAGGAATGGGAAAGGGAATAAACATAGGTTCCCGCGGGCGTCCTCTGGGATTTGAGGAATTTCAGCGCGCGGGTGAATATTTTATCATCAAGGGAAAGGCCGAATGATTTTCCTGCCATCCAGGCGGAGATAAGGACGGTTCCCGTCAGGAAAGAGGTAGGCTGGGCCGCAGGGCGTTTGCTGAAGCCGGAATAAGTGAGGTAGCCCCAGCCCCCCATGGCGGAAGCCAGTTCATTAAGTTTTTTTACCTGGGAGCGGGCGCATTCCTTCAGTTCCCGGTAGCGAAAGCTGTCCGGGGCCAGTCTTGCAGCCCTCATGCTCATGGCATCCAGCACGTAAGTATGAGCCCAGGTGTTGTAAACGCACAGAGCGTCGCCGCGTTTCAGATGGGGCATCGTACGGATTAGATAGTCTTCGGCACGGGTCATGGCTTCCTGCACGGCGGGTTCATGATGCAGGGGACTGGCGTTGAGCCCTGCAATGCACAGGGCGGTGCTGGCTGTTTTGAAGGTGAGGGGCCCGTCCGGGTAGGGGCAGAGGATGTTCCAGGTGCCGATTACCCGGTGGTCGCCCCAGGAGCCGTCCTTATTTTGCGTTTTCAGCAGGAAATCCACGCCGCGGCGGAATGCCCTGTCAAATTGTCCGGGTTTCGCGGGGGGAATATCCGGGATTTTGGCGATTGGAATAACATCCGTTTTTTCCTCCGGCACGGATTCCCCCTGCGCTGCGGGAAGATGCAGGCACAAGGTGGCGAGAAAAATGGTCGTCAGCGGGCGGAACATGGGTCATGAAGTTGTTGCCGCATCAGAGGGATACAGGGATTCTCTGACGCGGGAGACGGCATATAAGGCATATCCGGTGCCGTAGAATTTATGGTAATTGTACAGGGGATAGTCCCACCAGGACCCGTCTTTTTCCTGCATGGGCAGGAGATCGCTTGCCAGATGGGCCGCATGGCGCGCCAGATGTTCCGGCGCCACTTCCTCCAGGCAGCGGGCGGCGTAATAATACCCGTAATAGAAAAAATAGCCCGCGTTCTGGGCAAAGCTTTCATGGGGAATGGGCTTCTTTACAGCCAGTGAAAGCCAGCCGCCGCGGCTCCAGATGCGTTCCAGGCCGTCTTCCAGCTGATTCCTGGAAATAAAGGACGGGTCATACCGCATCAGAGCCAGATCCCCGGCGGGAGTGCGGGCCAGGCTGCCGGTGTGGCGGTTGATGGGCCTGCCGGGATAAAAGGAATGGGAAAGGGAATAGACGTAGCTGCCGGCGGGCGTCCTCAGTTTTTCCAGGCAGGCGACGGCGCGTTTGACGACGCGGGGTTCCGCTTTGAGGCCGAAGGCCTGTTCCGCGTCCTTGTAGGCAAGAAGGACTGTAGCCGTCAGGAAGGAAGTGGGTTCCCCAATAGGACGCTTGGAAAAAGTTTCAAATGTGTAATAGCCCCAGCCGCCCTGGACGTCCGCCATCTGGTCCAGCGCTTTGACTTGGAGGGAGGCCACCTTTTTGAGTTCTTCGCGCAAAGGGGCATCCGCAGGAAGGCTCCGCGCCGCCCGGCTCAGGGCGGAAAGGCCATAGGCATGGCCCCATACGCCAAGCACGGTACGGGTGTCTCCCCGTTTCAGGGTGGGCAGCGTGGTTAGCAGATACTGCAGCGCCTTGTTCAGGGATGCCTTGACGGCGGGGTCTTCTTTCAGGGGGCAGGTCAGGAGGCCGATCACGCACAAAGAGGTGGAGGCTGTCCTGAATGATCTGGGACCTTCCGGATAAGGGCAGAGAACATTCAGACCCTTGGTGCGCGTATGGTTTCCCCAGGAACCGTCCCTGTTCTGTTCTTTCAACAGAAAGTCAGCCGCTTTCCGGATAGAAGCGTCCAGAGTTTCCCGGGAGGGAGGCGGAACATCCGGAACCCTGGCAATGGGAATGGTATCCCTTTTTTCCGCTTTTTCCGCCGGAACAGGAGCGCAGAGCGCCGTACTGGCTCCAAGGGCGGCAAGGAAAAGAACGGCTTTATTCATGGGGGTCCGTTAAGGGAAATCAGGCCTGTTGGTCCTTGATGGTCACCTGGACGGGAAGGCCGGGCGCGAAAATCTGGCTGGCGGGAACCTTGGGCGTGATGATAATGCGGCGCTTGCCGTCTGCTCCCGGAATGGGGCTGGCTTCCGTAATAACGCCGGGAATCTGCATGTTCGTTATTTTGATGACGACGGTTTCCCCCACCTTGGGCGTAGCGGTGGAGTCCGGAAGAGTAGCCTGGACAATCAGTTCCGAGTCTGGCGGAACAATGGTGGCGATTTTGTCAAAGGCTCCCAGTTTGCCGCCGGGTTTCAGTTTTTCCGCCACCGGAATGGCCACCCACTTGTCCGCCACATATCCGCCGTACAGCAGGATGCCGTTTTCCGGGGCCTTGAAAGAGGCCATTTCCCGGTCTGCTTTCAATTCATTGTACTTATTCTGAAGGCGTCTCAGGGAGACTTCCGCCTCCGTCAGGGCTATCTTTTTCTGTTCCAGATCAAAATCCGCCTGCTTCCGTGCCTGTTCCAGATCCATCTGCTTTTCCTTGACTGCCGTAGCATAGTCTTCCTCCAGGCGATGAATATTGCGCAGCTTGGCCAGTTCCGCAACGAGTTTGGCTCCCTGAACGGCAAATTCGCTTTCCCCAAGTTCATTTTTCAGGCGTTTCAAAATGATCTCTTCCGTTTCCTCCGCCACCTGGTCATCCTTGTACATCTTGGTAAGCTGGTTCAGCTCTTCCTGTTTGTAGGACATGTGGCGCAGGGCTTTGTTAACGCGTTCCTCTTCTTCCGCCAGCATGCGGGCCTTCCGTTTTTCCAGAAAATCCTTTTGATTCTCTTCCGTCCGTGTCAGGGCCGTCTGATATTTTTGCAGGGTCAGGGCGGAACGTTCCTTCTGCTGGTCCAGGGCGTACCGGAGTTTCAGCACCTCCAGGTTCTTGCTCTTGATGGCGCGTTCATAATCTTCGATACTATTGTCCAGTATGCGGAAGTCCGCCTGGGCTACGGATTCCCCTTTCTTGACGGAACTTCCCTGCGGCATGATGTCGAGCAGGAAAATGTCCGAGGTCCCCTTGGGGGAGAAGGAAATGGATTTGGTATTTTTTTTGGGGAGAAGAATGCCCGGGGCAATGGAATCTGCCAGGGAGGGAATTCCCAGGGACAGGGCGGCCAGAAGTCCGGCCATGGTAAGGAATGTGCAGTTCATAATAATAGGATGGGATCAGGACTGGTGAGCGGAGAAGGGGACGAAACGTCCCTTCTTTCCAAGAATAACGGTGTGAAAAGCGGTTTTCTTTCCTTTATGTGAGGCCGGAACGGCTTCCGTGCTTACTTCGAACCCCGCTTTTTGCAGTGTCCGGGAAAGTCGGGTGTCCGGGCGGGCTACCGTAATGACCAGCAGACCGCCCTGCTTGAGCGCGGCAAAGTAGTCGGAAGCCTCGGCTGCGCTCAGGTTCATGCGTTCGTGCGTGGAATGGGACAGAATGGCGTGGAAACTTTTCGGATTCTTGCGGGCGATTTGGAGCGCCGGGGTAAATTCCACGCTGACGCGCGGATCGTGCAGGAATCCGGGCCGTTCCTGGTTTATCAGTTCCTTGTGCCAGTCGATGAGCGGTTTGCAGGGTTCCGCCACGATGAAGCGGGCCTTTTCCCTGCGAATTTGATCCATCAGGGCGAACAGGGTGAATCCCAGGCCGAGGCCGTCGAGAAGGAAGGAGGGTTGGTTGGCTCTTTTAACCGGAGCCGCCGCCATAGCTGCCGCCGCTTCATTGCTTCCATGGGAAAAGCTGGTCGCTGTCTGTACGCCGTCGCGCAAAAGAAAGTGGAAACCGTCCCGTTCCCATAGGTCGAGAACGGAGCCGTCGGGCAGGGTGGAGGAAGCTAGTTTGGTAATGGGTTTCATATGAGATAATGCCGGATACACAGCGTAGGAAAGAACGCTTTTCAGGGCAAGTCCGGACAGTGTGTTTGAGATGGAATACGCTTCAAATTAAAAAAAATTGCACGGAATTCAGGTTTTGCGCATTCTTTTTCTTGATTTACGGGCTGAAATAAGCGAGAGCTATCGTTCAGCACAGTTATTTTTCCGATATGAGTAATCCACCTCCTCCCTCCATTCCGGGCGGTACTCCGCCTCCGCCCAGCATTCCGACTCCGCCAGCTGCTCCTTCCGTGCCCAAGGCTCCTGCCGCTCCTGCCGTTCCTCCGGTAGCCGCCGCTCCTGCGGCACCTGCTGCTCCGCCTGCCGCCGCTGCGCCCACTATTCCCCTTCGTCCCGCCGGTCTTGGCGGAGGCATCAAGCTTGGCGGAGGATTAAAGACGGTTGCCCTCGGCTCCGCCACTACGCCTGTGGCCCCCGTGGTTCCGCCTGCTGGCGCGGCGCCTGCCGCTGCCGCTCCTACTGTTCCTCTGACTCCTCCCGGAGCAGGCATGGCGACAGCACAGCTTCCGCAGGCCACCATCGGGCTGAATACCGCACCCGCAGCCTCTCCGGTTTCTTCAGCCTCCTTTACGGCCAGGAAGTTTCAAGAAGATACGGATGCGGCTCCCAGTACGCTGCTGAATGTCCTCTCCTTTGTGGCCCTTGCCTTTGCGCTTATTTTCGTCGGTTATCAATACGCTACGGACACCTTGGAAGCCCGCAGCATGGTTGGCTGGCTGGGCGGAGACTCCAAGCCTGCCGCCGCTGCTCCCGCCGCCGATGAAGAAACGGCCGATGACGTTTCTTCCGAAACTTCTGCCGAAGAGCCTTCCGATGATGGCGCCGATGCGGAAGAATAAGTGAACGTAATGATTATTGAAATACTCTAAGCGGTACTATGGCAAACGTATTTTCTGAAGCAAATTTTGAGGATGAAGTTCTGAAGTCCGACATTCCTGTGCTTGTCGATTTCTGGGCTACATGGTGCGGGCCCTGCCGCATGATCGCCCCGATTATTGACCAGCTTTCTACGGAATTGGCCGGTAAGATCAAAGTGGGCAAAGTGGATGTGGACGCCAATAACGGACTGGCCGCCACCTATGGTGTGCGCACTATTCCCACTCTTCTGATTATCAAGGACGGGGAAATCATGGATACGATGGTGGGAGCTTCTTCCAAGGACGCTATCATGCAGCGTTTGCGTCCGTTCATGTAAATCATCGGACTGGTTTATTCATTCAAGCCGGCCTGCTGCGGATTTACTGCGGCAGGCCGGTTTTTTTACCGGGCAGCATTATTAGAAAAGGACGGATGGGAGAGGATAAAGAAGGAATGGTTCGCTGGAGGAAGATTCATTTTTTCTTGGCAGAACCGTCGTGGGAGAATACATTACCAGCGTAGATTCCGAGCAGCGGGGCTATTCCCCGCCCCTTTTTTCGTTATGCGATTTATCTCTGCCATTCTGCCTTTCCTTTCAGTCTGCTGCCTTCTTCCCTCCGCCTGGGGAGCGGGCGACATGGCGCCGGATTTAAAGTCTGGTGCGTTCTGGAAGTTGCCTCAGCCGGATTTGTTCGGAAAGTATTTTAACGGAGAGCCCGGCGGCTGGGTGGATAAAGGCAAGACCCAGCTCCGGATTGCGAAGCCCTCCATCAAGATAGGGGACATGTCCCTGGGGGAAATGCTGGTGAACTGGAAGGACGGAGCCCCCCAGTCAATGACTGTCATGATGTACAACAAGGGGGATAACGGGGCCATTGGCAAGGATGAATTTGACAAGCGCCTGGAGCTCATCAAGGAATCCCTGACCGCTCTTACCGGGATTCAGCCCAAGGAGTACCGGGCCTCCCGTAAGGAGGCGGTAGTCAAAGTCAACGGCTGGTCCTGGATTTGGGAGAACGGGGCGATTACCCTGGAGATCAATACATCGCGGGAGGGCAGGGAGTTTGAAGCGGAATTTATCCGGATGAAGGCCGGTCCCACGGAAGATTCCATCGCGAGGGGAGATGCTTCTTCCCGGGCCAGAAAGGCGGATATCAAGCAGCACGTCAGGAAAGAAGGAAAGCGGGTGGTGATTCAGGATATTCCCATGGTGGACCAGGGCCAGAAAGGTTATTGCGTGGTGGCTACCGCCGCCCGTATTTTTGCCTATTATGGAATGGATTATGTGGATCAGCATGAACTGGCTTCCCTGGCCAATACCTCTGCGGACGGAGGCACTAATACGGCGGCAATGGCGGAAAACCTGAAAAAAATCGGGACGCGTTTCCAGATACGGATCAAAGTGCTGGATTCCCTGGCGAATTCCCGTGATTTCAGGAATCTGCTGAAAGCCTATAACCGCGCCGCTTCCAAGCTGAAAAAAGAGAAGGTGGAAAATGAACATGACTGGTCCGGTTTCTGGGACAATGCGGACGGGGAAGTCCTGAAGCTGGCGCGTGCCGGATCACCGTCCCAGGTGGACAGGTGGCTCAATGCCATCAAGCCCTATATCATGGCGGGCATCCCCGTGTTCTGGTCCGTGCAGCTTGGCATTGTTCCGGAACCGCTGCGTTTGTCCCAGACGCGCGGAGGCCATTTGAGGCTGATTACCGGTTTTGACGAGGAAAAGAAAACGCTTATCTTTTCAGATTCCTGGGGGGCCGCCCATACGGAGAAGGAAATGCCGCTGGCAGATGCCATCGCCATTACGACGGGGCGGCAGGTCATGCAGCCTTCCAAATAACAGGTGCGGCATATCCCCTCCTTCTCTGCCGGAAAATCCGGAATATTCTCTCCGTGGTGAAGCAATTCTGCTGGCATGGGCAGGGCACTGTATTATACTTGCGCCATGATGAACAGAACATTGGTGAAACATGTCCTGGACAGTGAGGTGGAAATGCCGGACGTACTGATTCAGGGATGGGTGCGTACGCGCCGTGATTCCAAGACTTTTTCCTTTCTGGAGGTGAATGACGGTTCCTCCGTCGCCTCCCTGCAGGTAGTGGCGGATGAGGGTATTCCCGGCTATGAACGAATTGGAGAAATGGCTACGGGGTCTGCCGTGAGCATCCGTGGCGCTCTGGTTGCCGGGCAGGGAAGGCAGCGATGGGAATTGCGCGCCGCTTCCCTGGAGCTGGTGGGGGCTGTTCCGGATTCTTATCCCTTGCAGAAAAAGGGGCATACGCCGGAGTTTCTGCGTTCCATCGCCCATTTGCGCCCCCGCACCAACCTGTTTGGTGCCGTGTTCCGCATGCGCAGCAGGCTGGCCTTCGCCATCCACCGCTTTTTCCAGGAAAGGGATTTTTCCTGGGTCAGCACTCCCATTATTACCGCCAGTGACTGCGAAGGGGCCGGAGAAATGTTCCGTGTGACGACTTTGGATGTGGGAGACGCTGCTTCCCGTGACGCCTCCCGGGATTTCTTCGGCAAGGCGGCCTACCTCACGGTAAGCGGCCAGCTGGAAGGGGAAGCGTTCGCGTGCGCCCTGAGCAACATTTATACTTTTGGCCCCACGTTCCGGGCGGAGAACTCCAATACTACGCGCCATGCGGCGGAATTCTGGATGGTGGAGCCTGAAATGGCGTTCTGCGACCTGTATGGAGACATGGACATGGCGGAAGAGTTTGTCCGTTTTCTCGTCGGCGATGCCTTGGCAAACAGCGCGGAAGAAGTGGAATTCCTGACCCGTTTTGTAGACAAGGGGCTGCGGGACCGCCTGGAGCATGTGAAGGAAACGCCATTTGTGCGCTGTTCCTATACGGAAGCCGTGGATATTCTGCTCAAGAGCGGCAAAACATTTGATTACCCCGTTTCCTGGGGCATCAATCTGCAGAGCGAACACGAACGCTTCCTGACGGAGGAACATTTTAAATGCCCCGTTATCGTGTACAATTACCCGAAGGAGATTAAACCCTTCTACATGCGCCTGAACGAAGACGGGAAGACCGTCACCGCCATGGATGTGCTGGTGCCCGGCATCGGCGAGATCGTGGGAGGCAGCCAGCGTGAGGAACGGCTGGACATTCTGGAGGAAAACATGCGCCGCATGGGCATGAATGCGGAGGCGTACCGCTGGTATGCGGATCTGCGCCGCTACGGCACGGTGCCGCACGCCGGATTCGGAGCCGGGTTTGAGCGTCTGTTGATGTTCGTGACCGGAGTGACCAACATCCGCGACGTGCTGCCTTTTGCCCGTACTCCGCGGAATTGCGAGTTCTGACCTGCCGCGGGAAACGGTTTTTCCCGTCTGGAAGGATGTCGTATGGTTCCGCAGGATAAATGTTGCGGTATAAGGGGAGACGTGCGCAAACCGGGCCGGCGGCAAAAGAAAACCCCGGCTTTCCTTTAGGAATAAGCCGGGGGTGAAGTCAGTCGTGCGGAAGAGGTTATTGTCTCTTTCTTCTCAGCAGCAGTCCGCCCAGTCCCAGGAGGCCCAGCGTGGCCGTTGCGGGTTCCGGAACGGTTTCGTAGTTAATCAACACCTTGGTGACGCCGTTTTCCGTGACCTGTGCCACGCTCGTTTGAATTTTGGGGTCGCTGGTGGAAATATCCAGGCCGAACAGATCCAGATAGAGATTTCCTCCCAGTTGATCGGATTTGATGGAAGCCAGTTCAATAGTTCCGCTTCCGGAAAGGCTGCTCGTATCCAGTATGCCGGCGAAGACGACTGTTTTTCCGTTGGTCCAGAAGCCGGAGATATCCGTAGCGGTCAGGGTGCCGTGTTCTTCCGCCGTAAACGTGCCGAAATTCAATGTGAAGTTACGTCCCAGCCCAAGGGCATTGCTGGATTCAAATATCAATTGGGAATTGCCTTCCAGCGTGAAAGAATCGACGTTGAGGTCTCCTACAGTCGTTGTGCAAAGCAGGGTGCTTCCAGATTCTATGATGACTTGTCTGGTGGCTCCGAAATAGGATTGGGAGGTGGACCAGGTGACCGTTCCGGCATTTTTTCCGATGATGGCATTATCGCTATTGCTTTGCGGATAATAGCCGTTCGGCGTGCCATTTACCGTCCAGTTGTTGGCGTCTCCGTAAATTCCGTTTCCTGCCGCTCCGCTCCAGATGTAGGTGGCAGCCTGGGAAAGACTCGTGGAAAGGCAACATAAGATGCAGAATGTAGATAATTTCATGTGTATCAGGTACTTCAAAAAAGCACAGGTAACGGATTCTCAATCCGGCATCTCTTTTATTCAGCAGTAAATATTTAATAATAAAAATGTTATGATTAAATCAACTCTCATATTCTTCTTTTCATTCAAGTGATCATAAAAATATTTCCGGCCGATATGTTCCCTTTTCAGATATTTACATTGACAACGGATTGAGAATCCGCAAAGGAATTTCCTGTTTGTCTGGAAATGTTTTTCAACGAACAGATACGGAAAACCCTTTCCCGCGCGGGTCGGGAAAGGGCCTACCATAACCAAGTAAAAGCATGCGCTGGAGCGCTCTCCTACTTAGAACGTATAGCTGAGGGCGCCGTTGATACCGTGGGCGGTCAGCTTGTTGCGGGTCTCGAACTGGTAGCAGACGCGTGCTCCCCACTGGTTGGAGAAGAGCACATCAATGCCGGCATTCAAACGGAATGCGGTGCGGCCAACATTGACGCCGCGGGCGTTCCAGGTTCCGAGGGGGCCGGCGACATTGGATTTCGGATTCATGCGGCTCACATCCTGGGCTACGGCTACCGTCAAGGCCGGGGTGATGGTGGTGCCTCCGTCCGTCTGGTAGGCACGGGCGATCGTAATGCCGACAGGAATGGTCCAGTTCTGGGCCCGGGCGTGGCCGAAAGTGCGCCCATAAGGTCCGCTTTCAGAGAATCCCTTGAGTTCGGACGTCATGAACTCAATACCTGTGTAAGGCGTTACAAAGGCTTTGCCGAGCGCGAAACGTTCCGTCCAGGTGCCGTACAGGCCGCCGCTGAAGGTGTCCGTATCTGCTCTGCCATTGGCGGCGGAACCCATCATGTAGGAATCGCCCTTGAAACGGGAACGTCCGTAGGCGCCGTAGCCGTCCAGCGTGAACTTGCTGTCCCTGAAGGGATGCATGCGTCCATAAATCATGGCCAGGAAGGAATCGACGTCGTAGTCGGCGCCGATGCCCGTCTTATCCTTGAAGCTGCCGAAGCTTTGACCGGCGGCGATGCCGATCAGGGAACCTTGAGCGGCTTTGTAGTCAATGCCTACGGCATAACCGCCGGCATTGTACTTATACCCGGAAACACCGTCGCGGGCATCCTGGTCATCCCAGATTCCCATGCCGCCCACCCAGATATTGCCGTTGCCTCTGGCGATTGTCTTGCGGGCGATCGGAGAACCCTTGGCGTCCACTACTTCAACGGTGTCTTCCGTCTGGCGTGCCATGGAGGCGGCGGATTGAATGCGCCCCAGGTCGGCGAAGTTCCGCACGGTGCGGCTGGCTGCCCAAGTGAAATTCACCACGTGTTCACCGCTGACGGACTGGATGATGCGGGCCGCTTCATCCGCGCTCGTGGCCCGGAACAGGTTTTCATAGAACTGGGCGGCGGGAGAACCGGCAGCCACATTCAGACGGTTGTTTTCCAGAGCGGCCGCTACGGTGTAAACGTTGCCGTTGTAGCCGGACATGGGGCCGTCAATGCCCTTCATATCCTGGGTGATGGTGGTGGTGCCTTCCGCCGTTCCCGGAGCCATGGTGGTACTCAGGAATACGTTGTTCAACAGGCGTCCGGAAATGTCCGTGCCGTTCAGCGTGACCGTCACGCTTTCCGTGCCCTTGCGGAGTTGGGCGAGCGGAACGGGATTGCCGCTGGCGTCGGATACCTGGATGCCTACACGGGAATTATCCTGGAACGTGGCGGGAGTGCCGAAGTCCAGTACGGACCCGTCGCTCAGCAGCAAGGTAGAATCGCCTCCGAAAGTGGCGGAAGCTCCCTTCATGGTGGAATTCTTCGCCAGGGTCACCTGTCCCGTCCGAATGTCGTAAACAGTATCGTCCGTCCCCATTACGGCGCCGTCGATGGACTGGAGCGGACCGACTTTTCCGGTGGCGGAGTCAACGGCGCCGAAGGTGGCATGGCCGATGATCAGGTTGCCTTCAAGCTGCTGGTAGGTTCCTCCGAACGTATCGGTGGTTCCTGTGCCGCCGTAAACGAGAGTTCCCGCTCCGGTCTTCGTCATGACGGTCTGGTCAGCAACCAGCGGAGCGGCGTCAGCCGTGGAAGAGGCGGCCGCGGTGGAGATGCCGTCATTGATGAAGGTATAGGCAGTGGCGTCCGTATAAACGTTGATCCGGGTGTTCTGGCCCGCCTGCACGGAACCGGAAACGCCGTTGGACGTATTGCCGGAAAGGATTGCTCCGGAGCCGATGTACAGGGTTTGCCCGTCCGCCAGGTTAATGGCGGCTTTGCCGTCGCTGGTGGCGGTGTTACCCAAAACCTGGGTACCGTCCCCGATGGAAATCTGGCCACCTGCGGAGATCACGCCGTCAGCGGCGGTATTGCCGGTGATGACGCTGTTGTTGCCGATGGCGATATTGTCATCCGCCGTCAGGGTGGAATTTCCCTTGACGGTAGTATTTTCACCCAGCGTGACGCTGCCTTCGATGGTGCCCAGCTTTTCCGTGCTTGCGACGGTATTCCAGCTGCCTCCGTCATTGCTGTAAACGGTTTTGTTCAGGTCGGCGGATTCTGCGGAAACAGTAGTGCCATCCAGGACGGAATTGTCTCCCAGGGAAATATTGCCGCCCTCAGTTTTGAGGGTGACGGCCCCGGCTGTGGTTTCTCCAAGAATGATGCCACCGGAGACGCTGTCATCCATAGAGTCGATGACGGTTTTGCCGGTCTGGGTGTTGGAGGCGTCAAACTGTTCCGTAGTTACGGTGCCGATTCCCGCCGTGGAGGTCACATCTCCGTTCAGCGTAACTTTGGACGCCGGATCGCTGACGATTTGACCAGTCGCCGTTACGGTATCCTGCATCGTGACGTTGTTGCCCAGGACCACGGCCTGTTCGTTGGAATTATTGTAAGTATTGTACGTCGTCCTGGTATAGGCTTGTCCTGTCGGCGGCGTTGCCGGATCTACGGTTTGAGTTGCCTGGCCGGTGACGGTAACGGCTTTTTCCATGGAAACATTGTCGCCGATGCCTACCTGTCCGTTCGTGGAGGTGACGGTGGCTCCCACTGTCCTGGGATTGGCGGCATCATTCGCACCCTTGATGGCAATATTCCTGCCGTCAATAGTGGTGGTAGTTGAAGCATTCGCCACCACAATGTCATTGTCGCTTCCCGGGAGTTCTTTTAGGGTGATGTCGTTAAAGCTGACCTGGTTATTAACCAGATCATAATTGAAATTAATCAGTTGGTTGCTGGCGTCCGCCATTTGGACGGTAACATTGCCCGTCCCGGAGATGGCGTTCAACTGGGCTCGTTGTTCCTGGGTCAGCGTGATATTGTCGGAGCCGGAAGGTACGGTAATCGTGATGGTTGAAGCTTCATTGGAAGCGGCAGCCTGGTTCCAGGCCGTAACGAATTCATCGGCACTGTTGACTGTATAGTCAGCTGCCGTAGCAACGGAGAAACTGCCAAGGCAGGCGATAACAGCCGCCAGCAGCATATGTGGGAGTCTTAATTTCATGCTTTTTTATTTGTTTAATGATTAGATGGTTATGCGTTCGTGACAATCACGGCGCCCGAGATTTTAGATGATTCTCATTCCGGTTCGTTCACCGGAATGACATGAGAGAAATTAATGAAAATAATAATTAAAATTGTTCATAATGAATTGGTTATATTTCTTCTTCAAATAATTTAATCATGACAGTTTTTTTCAGTCTTGAGCCGGAAAAGAATTTTAATAAAATTGAGAATAATTAATATTTTATTGGAAAAATTAAATTATTTAGAAATTATTTAATTTAGTATTTTTTTGTTGAGATTATCCGTTTTTTTGTCTGAATCATTTTCTGAATATTAAAAGTTAAAATTTTTATAAATTTTACGGAAGGTCTGTTATGATGTAAAAGATTGACTATTTTAATAATAACAAATGTATTATGTTATTTTTAATGTATTCTGATTACTGCATTTCCCAGCTGAAACAGGAACTGAGGTAATGGTTCCATATGGAGAGATATATTCAACGTTGTCCGGATAGATGAATATATTGTTTGTTAATAGGTTTCATGATTAATTTAGAAGTTTGGCGAGATTGAAGGCCGGGAGGAATGGCCCGAATAAATGCGGGCGACTCATAAACCTCTGCGAATGAAAGTCTGGTCGGGATATTTTTTGACGCGGCCCGCATATGCAGATGGAGCTTCCCTAGGAGAGGGCCTTCCCTTATTGGTTTTGCTGGATATGGCGATGATGAACCGCAGCGGTAGAAACGGAAGGATGCGGTAAGAGCCGCGGTGTCACGGTTTTTGGAATGTGGCCGGGGTTATCAGGGAATTCCCTTTTCCGGGAAAGACGGAAATATCTCCGGATAAGGGTTGGAAGCAGGAATGCAAATGGGTGGGAAAAGAACCCTTCGGAAACTCCGCGCCGCGTTTTCCCTGTCCGGCGGGAGAAGATTGAGAACCGACGTTTCCCGGATACAACCCGGGAGAGGAGAGCTGGATTATTCCACCTCCCACTCTTCCACCAGGCCGGCTGGGAATTCATCCAGAAAGCGGGAGGGCATTTGCATGAAGGTTCCTCCCTGGGCGCGGCAGTTCCAGCGGGGGTAGGTCAGGTAAAGCTGGTCCTTGGCGCGGGTAATGCCTACATAAAAGAGGCGGCGTTCTTCTTCCAGCCCGGCCAGGTCTCCGTCGTCAATTACCCGCTGGTGCGGAAACATGCCGTCGCACAGGCCGATCAGGAAGACGACAGACCATTCCAGTCCCTTGGCCTGGTGGATAGTGGACAGAGTGACGGAGCCGCCGGAGAAGTCCGCCGCGGCGCTTTCATCATCCGTGTTGCCCAAAAGGGAAAGCTGGGAAAGAAAATCCTCCGTGGATTCAAAGCGTTCGGAAAATCCGGCCAGATGCAGAAGATCCTGCCTGCGCTGGTCGTAATTTTCGAATGCGGCCTGCATGTACTCGTCGTACACGGCCTCATTGATGGAAAGGAGCATGGAGGCCGGGCCGGCCAGCTTTCCGGCGGGGGCCAGTTCATCCAGTGTGTAGCAAAGCTGCGTCCAGGCCGTTCTGGATTTGGCAGGAACCGGGAAATCCAACATCAGGGCGGAAAAGGATTCCGGAGGGGTTTCCTGCCGGCTTTCCGGGCAGGTGGTCCAGCGTATCCAGAGTTTTTGGGCCATTCCGGGGCCGATGCCGGGCAGCAGCATTACCATGCGGCGGAAGGAAAGTTCATCCCTGGGATTGACCACAAAACGCATAAATGCCACCACGTCCTTAATATGGGCCTGCTCGAAAAACCTGATGCCGCTGGTGATGCGGAAAGGTATTTCTCCGCGGGTCAGTTCCATTTGCAATTCCATGCTGTGGAAGTGGGCGCGGTAAAGCACGGCTATTTCACTGGGGTCCGTGCCTTCTTCAATGAGATCCCTGATACGCTGGACGACAAATTTGGCCTGTATCCGGTCGTCGTTGAGCGGGACGAGGGCGGGGGGCATTTCCCCGGTGGGCCGCACGGAGCGGAGCTGTTTTTCAATTTGAACTTCGTTGGCGGCGATAGCCGCGTTGGAAAGCTCCAGAATTTCCGGCACACTGCGGTAATTGGTTTCTATCTTGAAAGTCTTTGCCGCCGGATAGCGGGTAGTAAAGCTGAGAATATTTTCCATGTCCGCTCCGCGCCAGGAGTAGATGCTCTGGGCATCGTCCCCCACCACCATCAGCTGGCCGTGTTCCCGGGCCAGCATGTCAATGAGGAGGCTCTGGAGGTAATTGGTGTCCTGGTACTCATCCACCAGAATATGCTGGAAGCGGGAACCGTACAGGGCACGCAGGTGCTCCTGTTCCTGAAAAAGCCTCACGACGTTGAGAAGCAGGTCGTCAAAGTCCATGCTGTTGGTTTCCTGCTTGCGGGCTACGTATTGGTCATGCACCTCCAGGATGGCGTCCAGGTGGTTGGAAAGGTAGGGATAGGCGTTTTCCAGCGTTTCCCGGATATTGGCTCCCTCGTTGTCTGCCAGACTGAACAGGGAGGAAAGAACTTCCGGCTTGGGGAAGCGGGTGGATTTCTCATCCAGTTTGAGGGATTTGACCACGCTTTTAATCATGGATTTGCGGTCGTCGGAGTCCATGATTGTGAAAGCCGGTGTATATCCCAGGTATTCCGCATGCTGGCGCAGGATGCGGTTGGCAATGGAATGGAACGTGCCGCTCCACAGGCGGGACAAGTCCAGGGGAATCAGGGACCGCACCCGTTCCGTCATTTCCCGCGCCGCCTTATTGGTGAAGGTAAGCAGCAGAATGTTCCATGGGTCCGTACCGTGATCCAGAAGCCAGGCCACGCGATAAGTCAGCGTGCGCGTTTTTCCCGATCCGGCTCCTGCGATGACAAGAGCCGGCCCCGGTTCTGAAGAAACGGCGGCGTACTGTTCTTCATTGAGGGCCGTACGATAGTCGATCCCGGAGATGGGGGCGACCGGCGCGGCATCCTGCCTGATGACGTATCGGCGAGCCATGGAATATGGTTAATAATTGACAGGCAACAGTGAATGGAGAAGTTGGAAAGGCTTGCCCCTTCTCTGCTCTCTGATTACTCTTTTAAAAGTCCAGGTACATTTCCGCGCGGCGGTTTTCCTTGCGGGCTTCATCCCTTGTTTCTTCGTCTGCCGTGGGAGAGTAGGTCCGGCGCGGCTGAGATTTTCCGAATCCCTTGGTAACGATTCTTTCCGCAGGAACGCCGAACTGGACGAGCTGGGCTTTCACGGCGGCCGCACGGCGTTCGGAGAGCCCCTGGTTGTAGCGTTCGCTTCCCACGTCATCCGTATGGCCGCTGATTTCCAGCTTCTTGCCACTGTCCATCTTGATAGCTTCCGCTACGATTTGCAGTTGGCGTTCGGAACGCTTGGAAAGGGTATCTTCATTAAAGCCGAAGAACAGGGCCAGGGAATCGCCGCCCTGGGGATTTTTTACAATGGGGATAAAGATGTCGTCTCCGGCCCCCTGCCGTTTCGTATAGGCTTCCAGCATGCTGTCCAGGGAAGCTTCCGCAACCAGCCATTGTCCGTCCGTTTTGGCTACGGTCAGGCCTACATTGCCGGCCTTCCTGCCCTGGGCGTCCTGAAGATGAACGAAAAACCCCGCATTGGTGGGCGCTTCGTAGGCGGTTTTAATGGGAGCGTCCTCCCGGAGCCGGAAAGCCCCCTCCTCAAACAGAATGCACAAACCGGCTACTGTGGCATCCTGCACTTTAGTGCCGTCCACGAACTTCCTCGCCCCACGGAAATCCGCCTTGGCGACGGCATCCATGAAGGAACTGACGATGCCCATGGGGTCATTCATCGCCATGGGGGCGACTTTGTCCTTGGCCAGATCCTGCTTGCTGGGCAGAGTGAGGGTATCCAGCGTCCACTGTTGCTTGTCATTGCGCTTCATATCCAGATAGCCGCGCGCGCCGCTGCTGAAATTGAGCGTGTATCTGGCTGTGGGATTGGCTCCCTGGTTGTTCGCGCCGATGCTGGTGATGCCGGGAGAGGAAAGGCGTATATGACGGGCTTCCATGAGTTCCCGGATGAGGCGGCTCTGGTTCTCCGTCACGGCCTGCTGGATTTCCAGGGATTTCAGGATGTCCTCATCCCGGTCCTGAATGACTTTGGCAATTGCCTGCGCCAGTGTCTGGGGGGAGCTGAGATTGATCAGGGAGGGCGGCGTAGCCGTCTGCCGGCTGATATCCTCCTTGGTAAGCGGGTCGACGGTGGGCTGGGGCGTTACCGTCTGGCGTGCCGGCACTTCCGTTTGCGCCGCCGGTTCAGCGGCGGCGGGTTCCTCTTCCTTATTGTCAAGGAACAGGAAAACCAGGGCCAGGCTGCCTACGACCAGGAAGCTGATGATGAAGGCGGTGATGGTGGATGCGTTTTTCATTGAAAGTGGGTGTATGAAGAAGGGTCAGGCGTTCAGTGCTTCCAGCAATTTGGCGTGAATGCCTTCAAAACCGCCGTTGCTCATTACCAGAATAACGTCTCCCGGCTGGGCTTTCTTGCAGACGGCAGAGACGATTTCCTGGGCATGCCCGCCGATCAGAGCGTCCTTGCCCAGAGCGGAAAGGTCGCTGGAAAGTTTGGTGAGATCCAGGCGTTCCTCCAGGGCCACCTTGTCCGGATGATCCACGGCGGCTACCACGGGGAAATCCGCCGTAGCGAGGGACAACGCCAGTTCATTCTGGAAAATATTTCTGCGCGTGGTGTTGGAGCGCGGTTCGAAAATGGCCCAGATGCGTGATTCCGGATAGCGCTGGCGCAGGCCCAGGATGGCCTGTTTGATGGCCGTCGGATGGTGGGCGAAGTCGTCCACTACGGAAATGCCGTTGACCACGCCCTTGACTTCCTGGCGGCGGGCCACGCCTTCAAAGCGGCTCATGGAATCCGCCAGCTGCTTGACGTTCAGCCCCGCGAATTGTGCGGCGGCAATCGCCATGGCGGCGTTGCGGATGTTGAACTCCCCAATCATCGGTACATAGTACCTGGTTCCTTCCAGCGTGAAATGGCTGCCGTCCGTGGAGGTCTCCACATCCAGAATGCGGATGTTGGAAGAGTCGGAAAAACCCACCGTCTTGACGGGGCACGGGGCTCCTTTAACCACGTCCAGGCAGTTGGGATCGTCCGCGTTGACCAGAGCCAGGCCGTTGCGGGGGATGATCTGGGTCAGCCGGCGGAAGCTCAGCTTGATTTCCTCCAGGGAATGGTAAATGTCCGCGTGGTCGAATTCAATGTTGTTGATAACCACCAGTTCCGGGAGGTAGTGCAGGAATTTGGAGCGTTTGTCGAAAAACGCCGTGTCGTACTCGTCTCCCTCCAGCACGGAAAAATCGGAATCCGTAAAACGGCCGCCGCGGCCAAGATTGCGGGCAATGCCGCCGATCATGAAGCTGGGGTTCAGCCCGGAATCCTCCATCAGCCATGCCAGCATGGATGTGGTGGTGGTTTTTCCGTGGGTGCCTGTTACCACATAGTTGCGCTTGCCGCGCAGGAAGTATTCTTTCATCGTCTCCGGGAGGGAAAGGTAACGCAGGCGCCGTTGAAGCACGGCTTCCACTTCCTCATTGCCGCGGCTCATGGCATTGCCGATGACGATGACGTCCGCATCCGGCGGGATGTTGGAAGCCTTGTAGCCTTCAAACAGGGTGATGCCTTCCTCCTCCAGAAAAGTGGACATGGGGGGATAGACGTTGGCGTCGGAACCGGTGACGGTAAAGCCGCGGCGGGCCATGGCGGCGGCTACCGCGCCCATGGCGGTGCCGCAGATGCCGAGAAAGTGGAAATGGCTGTTCATGACGGGGAGAGGAATGGAGCGGGTTTTATTTGGAAAAGGAAGGAGCCGCAATACAGGAATCCGCCAGAGCCCGGTCCCGGCGGCGCACAATGCCGTTGGCGATATCCGTGACCATGCCGGACAGCAGGCGGGTGAGATGGCTGCCGGGCGTATAGTCCGCCGGGGCGATGAAGTTCACGCGGTCGGAATTGGAGGCCAGGTTATAGCATTTGCGGAAACTGCGCCCGGTTTCATCCTCCGGATTATATACGGCTACGGCGTGGCCTCCGTTCCGGCGCATGACGGTGAAGCAGGGAACGTCCGTAGGGCCGTCGCCGATGTAAATCATATTGGCGAAAGGAATGGGGCGCATGTCTTCCGGCATGTGGTCGTTTACGTCCTGGTCGTAATCCAGCATTCCCTTGTTGATGCGGAAAAGGTACTGGGTTTTTGTGGTATGGGAGATGACTCTCTTGGGAAAATTGATGTAGCCGTTCTCCTCGCTGAATTCGCATCCGAATACGGCCTTGAAATAAGGGCGCAGGGCGGAACCGTCAATCAGGGCTTTCAAACCGGAGGAGATGATATAGTATTCAATGCTGATACCCAGATCCGTATGAAGGGAGGAGAGGGTCATGGACGGGAACGCGTCAAAAAAGTTCGGCAGGCCGGGGTAAAAGGTGAGGCGTTCTCCAAGCTGGGTGAGCCGGGCGTTGCTGACGCGGTCCAGGGAAAGGGCGTCCAGCAGGCTTTTCATGTAAATCAGTTCCCCGTCCCAGCCTTCTCTTTCTCCGGTGGCGTTGCACCTGGTCCAGAATTCCTGCGGAGAAATGCCGAATTCCGGGAAAATGGCCTGATCCTGCATGTAGAAGGGACTCAGGGTCTGGTCGTAGTCGAAGACCAGGGCGATCGTATTCTGCGGGGAAGACATGGGAAAGACGGAAAATAAAGTTACATGCGGAACTGGTCGCCCAGATACTGCTTGCGGGCGATGGGGTCGTTGGCGATTTCCTCGGAAGTGCCGTGCTTGATCACCTTCCCTTCAAACAAAATGTAGGCACGGTCCACGATGTGGAGGGTTTCCCGCACATTATGGTCCGTAATCAGGATGGAAAGGCCGTCCGTATCGCGCAGTTCCATAACGATTTTCTGAATGTCTGAAACGGCGATGGGATCCACGCCGCTGAACGGTTCGTCCAGCATCAGCAGTTTGGGGCTGGTAGCCAGGGCGCGGGCGATGGTCAGCCTTCTCTTTTCGCCGCCGGAAAGCTGGATGGCCATGGAGCGGCGCAGCTTGGTGATGCCGAAGCGGTCCATCAGCTCTACGGCGCGGTCCTTTTGCTGGCGGGAAGTCATGTCTTTGCGGGTCTGAAGAATGGCCAGAAGATTATCCTCCACGGAAAGCTTGCGGAAAATAGATTCTTCCTGCGGCAGATAACCCATGCCGCGCCTGGCTCTCAGGTTCATCGGCAATTCCGTAATATCTTCGTCCGCAAAAATCACGCGGCCTTCATCCGGGCGTACGAGACCCGCTACCATGTAAAAGGAAGTGGTTTTTCCGGCGCCGTTTGGTCCCAGCAGGCCCACGATTTCGCCATGGCCTACCTTCAGGCTGACCTGGTCCACAACGGTCCGCGTTTTGTAGGTTTTGCAGATGCCTTCGGCGCTTAGCAAAGGAGAAGAGTAGAACGAACTCACGGTTTGCGGCTGGTTTTCTGGTTTTCCCGGTCGGAAAGTTTTTTGTCTACGTGGCGGAACGTCGTCTTGGTTCCGCGGCTGCCGTACATGTTTCCGTTGGAGTACACCCGAATGAAAGCATCCTTGTTCGGATTTTTCACGATGACGTCCGGAGTGACGATGACCGGGGCGCCCGTCAGGATGATTTCTCCGGTTTTGGCGTTGTAGGTGATTTTTTCAGCCTGGGCGTTGCTTGTTTCTCCCTGTTTGTTGGTGTAACTGGCTTTCACGTTGCCGGAAGCCGCGACCGTTTTAATGGAATTGTAGTCGAAATTGCCTCCGTTGGGGAGAGCCACCTGAGTTTGGTCTCCCTCTTTTCCCTTTTCCTTTTTAATGTCAGAGGGTTTTTTATCGCCCGGTTTTTTCGGCACGAATTCCGCGTAAATTTTCAGATGATCCGCACAGTCCAGGGAAAGGCCGGGATTGCGCACCCGGACATTTTTCATGAACACCAGAACGCCTTCTTCCATATCGAAGTACAAGTCTCCGTCACAATCTACGGTGTACAGGTCTTTTGGGGAATTGGCCTGCAGGAAGCCTTCCTCCGGGCCGGATGCTGCGGAAGAGGAAGTCGTTTCCGCAGCCGGGGCAGGGGTATTTCCGGCAATCTGGTGCTGCTGGCGGAATTCCTGAATCTGCCCGTCTACGGTTTTTTCCTGCGCGTTGTATGTTTCAATCGCCTTTTCCCCGTCTTCTTTCAAGCCCGCGGTCGGAACGGGGGCCAGTTCCCGTTCCCTCCGAGCTGTTTCTTCCGCCGTCAGGGGGCGTACGATATGGGAGGGCGGGGTGAGAGGTTGTTCCAGGCGGGGATCCAGTTCCCTGGGCAGGGGCTGGACGATGTGGGAGGGAACGCCGTCGGCGCCGCTGCAGGCAAGGCTTCCGGCCAGGGCCAGCAGCAGGGAGGAAAGTTTTTTCATAAAGAGGAATGGTTATTTGTTGCGTTGAGCCATGCGGATGGTGGTTTGAACGGGCCCCGAAATGATGCCCCTCTTGATATTGGTGTCCAGGTAAAGGCCGGTTCCTCTGGCAGAAAGGTTCTCTTCCCTGAGGGTGGTTTCCGTATGGGAGACGGCCAGTTTTTTATCCAGAAAATAAGAGGCGGCCTTCGTGAAAAGATGGGAGGTCTGATTATTTTTCCCGTACAGGTACACGTTCAGGATATTCGCGGCGATTTCCTGCGGGGCGGCCACGGTCACGCTTGAAGCCGTCAGCAGCATGGAAAGGCGCGGCCCTTCATACCGTGACAGGCTGACTTTGGGGAGCCTCTGGCCTACGGGCAGAAGCTCCAGCATAGGCAATTTTTTATCTACGCCGGCAAAAGGCGTGGCTGCGGGCAGGCTGGTGTCCGCTTGCGCCGCCATGCCGTACACGGCGGCCGTCAAAAGGCATGTGGACAGTAATTTCATCATGACTGAACCGCCTGGTGGATGGACTGAAGGCGTTTCAGCACTCCTTCAAGCAGGTGGAGAGGAATTTGGTTGGGGCCGTCAGAAAGCGCTTTGGACGGGTCCTTGTGCACCTCCATGAATACGCCGTCAATGCTGCCCGTCGCCATGGCGGCGGATGCCAGCACGGGGGCCAGCTCGCTGTCTCCTCCCGTGGTTCCCCCCAATCCACCGGGTTTCTGAACGGCATGGGTGGCGTCGAATACGACGGGAAAGCCTGCCTGTTTCATCCAGTACAGGGAGCGCATGTCCACCACCAGATTGTTATAACCAAAGGTGGTGCCGCGTTCGCACATCATGAACTCGTCACAGCCGAAGGCGCGCATTTTCTCCCCGATGTTCACGGTATCCCACGGAGCCAGGAACTGCCCTTTCTTGATATTCACGGGCCGGCCGCTTTTGGCGCAGGCTTCCAGAAGGTCCGTCTGGCGGCACAGAAAAGCGGGGACCTGGAGCAGGTCCACGTATTCGGCGGCGATTTCCGCTTCCTGGGCCGTATGCACATCCGTGACGACGGGCAGTTTCAGCTCCCTGCCGATTTCCGACAGGATGCGGCAGCCTTCCCGCACGCCGGGACCGCGGAAAGAGGTGACGGAGGTACGGTTCGCCTTGTCGTAGGAAGCTTTGAAAATCAGCGGCACATCCAGGTTTTCCGCGATGGCCTTGATGGACCGGGCCATCTCCCATACAAAAGATTCGCATTCCAGAGAGCAGGGGCCCAGAAGATAGAACGGCCGCGGGCCGCCGATTTCAACGGATTGAATATAAAACGACATAAAACAAAACCTGTATGTCCTTGTATCATGACGGTTTCAGGCCTTTCGGTCAAGCCGCTATCCTGCCTCCGCGCGGAGATTCGGAGACGGAGATTTATTTTTTCGGGAGTATCTTTTGATATTCGATATAATGAGTTTGTTATAAATATGGTAAATATTTTTTGGATAGGCGCGTGTAAAGGGAGGGGCGCATGGGCTGGAAAAAACGTATGGAGTTGCCGCCATCCGGACTTTTTGTTACAAACGGCAATCATGCATCCCTTCCGCATGAATAAATGACAGGATGTTCCGAACGCCGTTCCCCCGCAGTGGTCTTACCGAAATGCCCAGGAAGATTTATAAACTCTTTATTTCCTATGATGAAGCAGGGGCTGAATTGCGGCGGCATGTGGCGGAACAGTTTCAATACCCGGGCGACTGCGTCTGGCAGGCGTCTTTCCGCGGCCTGGCAGTGGAGGATTTACCTCCGGGCGATGGTGTGGTCTGGGTTTACCCTGTCTTCATGCAGAGCGGCGTGACGGTGACGGAGACATTGCCGGAATTGCTTCGCGCGCTGTATGCCGGGAATGGACAGCATCCGGAACTTGTTTTTAAACCCGTATGGGGAGCGGGTCGCGGCGGCATTGGTTTTTGGGTCGCTGCCGCCTTACAACAGGAATTGGAGGGGGATGCTTCCCTGCTGGTAGTGGCCCACGGGGTAACGGGAAGGGAGGCGGCCCCGGAGCCGGCGCAATTCCTCCGGCAGTTGAAATTCCTGCTTCCGGAAGGAACGGACATGGCTCTTGCATACTTTGGCGCATCTCCTTCTGTAGAAAAAGTATTACCTGAATTAAAGGGGAGAAAGGTGATAGTGCTTCCGTTCCTGATTGGAAAAGGAAAGCATGTGCGGGAGGACATGCCCGCTCCGGAACTGGCCGCACGGCATGGAAAAACGTTAAAAATCCTGCCTCCGTTCGGTGTGTTTTATTTGCAGGCGGAACGGGAATACCGGGAAGCGGGCAGGGGAGAGCCTGCCGGGAACGGTTTTGACCGGCCGGTACGATAAGTATTCCGCGGAAATGGCAACCCTCTCCATGGGCCTGCGCTCGACAGGGTTCCGCGAACGGCGGAATAGTTTCGTAAATCAATGATTTATGCTTTGACAAGAGGAAGGGCGGGAAGTATATTGCCCGTCCCTCGCGTGATTCGGCGCAACTAAACAACGGGGATCGGAGGGGTAAAAAGCGTCGAAGTCCCCAAAAACTGCTTTTCCTGCCGCAAGGAAAGCCACCTACATACATATATGATTAATGATCTGATTAACCAGATGGTTGAAGCCGGTGTTCATTTGGGCCACCAGACCCGCAAATGGCACCCCAGCATGAAAAAGTACCTTCTCAAGGACAAGGCCGGTATCCATATCATCAACCTTGAAGAAACGGAAAAATGCCTGGACAAGGCCTGCTCCTTCCTGGCTGATCTGGCCCGCCGCAATAAGAAAATCCTCTTCGTCGGCTGCAAGCGCCAGGCTCAGGAAGCCGTCCGCGAAGCCGCGGAAGCCACTGGTCAGTACTATGTCAACCACCGCTGGCTGGGCGGCATGCTCACCAACATGAGCACGATCCGCAAGAGCATCGAACGCCTTGCTTATCTGGAAGGGATTGAAAAGAGCCCGGAATTCAAGAGTATGTCCAAGAAGGAACTGGCCGCTCTGGACCGCGAACGCCAGAAGCTGGAACGCAACCTTCAGGGCATCCGCAACATGGGCGGCGCTCCGGACGCCATGGTGGCCATCGGCGCCGACCATGAAGACATCGCCATCCGCGAAGCCCACCGCCTGAACATTCCCGTCTGCGTTCTGGTTGACACCAACGCCGACCCGAAGGAAATCGACTTCCCGATTCCCGGCAACGACGACGCCGTCCGTTCCATCCGCCTGATTCTTGACTGCATCGTCAAGGCCATCAACGAAGGCAAGGGCGCTTCCGCCGAAGCCTAAACCAACCATTTAGAAAGAACAGAAACACTATGGCAGAAATTACTGCAGCTCTCGTCAAGGCCCTCCGTGACAAAACGGACGCCGGCATGATGGATTGCAAGAAAGCCCTCAACGAATGCAACGGCGACATGGACGCCGCCGTCAAGTATCTTCGTGAGAAGGGAATTGCCAAGGCCGCGGCCAAGGCCGACCGTGACGCCAAGGAAGGCGTGATCCGCGCCGCTGTGGCTCCCTGCGGCTGCTCCGGCATCATCCTTGAACTCAACTGTGAAACGGACTTCTGCGCCAAGGGAGACAAGTTCCAGGGGCTGGTGAACGACGTTGCCAAGGCTCTCATGGATTCCAAGGCCTCCACGCTGGAGGAAGCCCTCCAGGTCCCCATGGCGGAAGGCACCACGGAAGAATACATCAAGGCCATGTGCAGCTCCATTGGCGAAAACATGGCTCTGCGCAAATTCGCCCGCCTGACGGCGGACGGCATTGGCGCCGTGGTCTCTTACATCCACATGGGCGGCAAAGTGGGCGTTCTGCTGTCCATCAAGGCCGGCAAGGAAGAAACCGTCAAGTCTGATGCGTTCAAGGCCCTTGCCAAGGATTTGACCCTGCACATCGCCGCCGCTGCTCCCAAGAGCGTCAGCTCCGATAGCCTGGATCCCGCCTTCGTGGCCGAGGAACAGGAAATCGCCAAGCAGCAGCTCATTCAGGAAGGCAAGCCCGAACACCTGCTGGAAAAGATTCTTCCCGGCAAGCTGAAGGCTCTGTACGCCCAGTCCTGCCTGCTGAACCAGGTATTTGTGAAAGACCCTGCCGGAAAGATGACGGTGGAGGCCCTTCTCAATCAGGCCGGCAAGGAACTCGGCGACGATATCTCCGTCGTCTCCTTCGTCCGCTACCAGCTCGGCGCGTAAGCTCTGAGTCAGAAATATCTCTGGAACCGTTCCCTTTGCGGGGAACGGTTCTTTTGTTTGATATGGCTCCGTGGGGGATTTCTTCATGAACCTGATTCGGAGTGGGCCCGGAAGCCCGGATATGGATCATCAGAATGTGCGGGAAAGAACAGATCCAATCCTGCTGTTGATGACGGCCTCCATCCTGGCAGGCGGTCTCCGGTGCTTTTCTGCGGGGGGAGGAATGGCATGGGAGGTGCGCATGAATGTCCTGATATGGGAGGAACTGGCGCAGTTGAGGTCTTGTCTTGCATCGGAAGGCTTGTTAGGGTGGCGGCATGGCTTTTCTGGAACTGGATCATGTGAGCGTTATCTTCCCTGCGGTGCAGGGGCTGCTCTCATCCCGCAAATCCGCCTCCGTTGTGGCGGTGGACGGGGTTTCTCTGTCCGTGGAAAAGGGGGAAATCCTGGGGCTGGTGGGTGAATCCGGTTGCGGCAAGTCCACGCTGTCCCGCACGGTGATGCTGCTCCAGAAGCCTACGGAGGGCCGCATCTTTCTGGAAGGGGAGGAATTGACGGCTCTTTCCGCATCCGAAGTCAGGAAGCGTCGTCCGGATTTCCAGATGGTTTTCCAGGACCCTTATGCTTCCCTGAATCCCCGCTTTACGGTATATGCGACATTAAAGGAGGCGTTACAGTGCCGCCGCCGCAAAAGAACTTTTGCCCAGACGAGGGATGATGTGGCGGAACTGATGGAAAAGGTAGGGCTGAGCCCCTCCCTGATGCGCAAATATCCCCATGAATTTTCCGGCGGACAGCGCCAGCGCGTCGCCATTGCGCGCGCATTGGCTCCGGAACCCAGGCTGGTGATCGCGGATGAACCCGTTTCCGCGCTGGACGTTTCCATCCAGTCCCAGATTCTGAACCTTCTTATTGCCCTGGCCCGCGACTTGGGCCTGACCATGATATTCATTTCCCATGATTTGTCCGTGGTTCATTACATCGCGGACCGCATTGCCGTGATGCGCCAAGGCCGTATTGTGGAATACGGGGAGGCGGACAAAGTGTTTTCTTCCCCTGCCCACGAATACACGCGGGCGCTTCTCGCCGCCGTGCCGCGTCTGTAAACGGGCGGCGGCACGGCGTCAGTCTGGGCGAATACGGAAAAGGCCCGTTTCCCGTGGAGTTATCCGCACAGGTTTAAAAGGGACGGTTATATGGAGATCGCAGGAAGGAAAAACGTTGCTGATTTTTCCGTACTTGCCGTCCAGCCGGTATTTCTCTGTGATACGCAGATATCTTCCTGTTTGTTTCCCGCCGGGGAGGCAGCATGGAAAGGACTGCTATTTCTGAACGGAATCTCCGGCGGCTTCCTGCATTTCCCGGATGCATTCCTCCATCAGCGCGGCGTCTATCTCATGGATGTCCTTTCCCCGGCCTATTCCGGTGAGCATCAATACCGTCAGGTGGCCGCCGAGGTGTTCGCGGAAGGCTTCCAGGCCTTTCAGCACTTCGCAGGCGCCGTCTTCCGTCCTGCGGGAAAGCAGGGGGTGGAATACGGGCAGTTCCAGGGTTTTCAGCACGGAGATGATTCTTTCCGCCTCTGCGGCAGGCAGCCATCCTTTCCGGACGGAATAAAGGATATCCAGGCACATGCCCACGGAAACGGCCTCCGCGTGCCCCAGTGTGTAGCCGGACATGGTTTCCATGTAATGGGCGGCCCAGTGTCCGAAGTCCAGGGGGCGGCTGGAACCCAGTTCAAAGGCGTCCCCTCCGCATGCAATGTGCGAGGCGTGCAGCAGGGCGGAATGCTCCACGGCATATTCCAGAGCATCCCGTTCGCATCCGGCCAGCGCGGAGGCGTTCGTTTCCAGCCAGTTAAAGAAAGAGGCGTCTTTCACCACCGCCACTTTCACTACTTCCGCCAGTCCGGCTCTTTTCAGGGAGAGGGGCTGGGAATGGAGGAACAGGAAGTCGTCAAGCGTGGCCCACGCGACAGCAAAGGTGCCCAGATAGTTTTTCCGGCCCATGAAATTGATGCCGTTTTTAACACCCACTCCGGAGTCCGCCTGGGAGAGGGTGGTGGTGGGGATGCGCAACAGCCGGATGCCGCGATGGGCGGTGGCGGCGGCGAAGCCTGCTACGTCCAGAAACGCTCCGCCGCCCACGGCGATGATGTAGGAATGGCGGTCAATGCCTGCTTCCACAATGTGGCGCAGGGCCGTTTCCCATGCGGAAAAACCTGTTTTGGCTTCCTCCCCGCCTGGAATGGAACGGCAGCCGGCATAGGCCAGTACCCCGGCGTTTTTTTCAAAATAGCGGTCAATGTCCGCCGGAAGCTGCGGATAAAACTGTTCCAGTCCTTTTTCCAGGAGAACGAGTACGCGGCTTCCGGGCCTCTGTTCCATCAGGCTGACCAGCGCATCGTTTTCCGGGCGGAAGGCCCCATGGGTAAAGCCTGTCCTGTAGGGAAAATCAAGCCGGATATTCAGCGTGTGAAGGGACATTTCAGGCGGGCGGCACAAGTGAACATGGCTTGGGGATTCCTAGTCCCTGCGGAGCACGGGAACAGCCCTCATCTGAATGAAGCGATCCGCTTTGGCAGCTTCTTTCTGGGACATGTACATGGTGTACGGCTGCTGGGTCACTTCAATGCGGTGCGTGCCGCCGGGAGCGGGAAGGTCCAGAAGCTGGTTGAGGTGCTTGAAGCTTTTCACCTGCACGCCGTTGACTTTTTCCACAATGGAAGGGCTCATCTGGGCGTATCCCAGTGTAGCCTGGGTGGGCAGGGCCATCAGGAAGACCACGATTTCGTCCACGCCTTTTTTCCGTATCTCCTCTTTCTTTTGAGTGGCTTCCACCAGGTTGAGGGGGGGGTGGTTCTTGCTGAGCTTGTTGATTTCTCCCATCATGGCTCCCGTCAGCGGGACAAATACCAGCCCTCCGTAAATGCGGTAGGGCGGATTGGAGATGAAGGGGGCCGGATTGACCAGGTCGCCTTCAAGGGCGCTCCTGTCCAGTTTGACGTCCAGCGTCATGGGCTGGCTGGAGCCGTCCTTTCCCTTGCGGCGGATGCCCAGCGTAATGGTGTCTCCCGGTTTGGCGGAGTCACGGAACAGGAAGTTGGCGGAAACGGGGCCCAGCGCGGGATCCTTGATTAAACCTTTGCTGTCCAGAGGGATGCCGTTGACGCTTTCCACCACGTCTCCGGGACGTACTCCGGCTTTGTAGAAGGAGCCGTAAACAGGCAGTTTCGCCACGTAAAAGCCGCCGCCAGTTTCAGGCAGGCCCAGGAATTTGCGGAAGACGGGGTCGGTCAGTTCCGTGACCTGGGTGCCGTCCGCCGGGAAACCGGTGTAATTGCCGGCCCGGGCCTGTTCCAGGAACCGGGAAATCATGGTATGGGTTACGGCCAGCACTTTCTGTGCGGAAGGATCGCAGCTGGCGCTGAGGCCCACAAGTTCATTGCCCCTCATGACGGGGTTCCCCGCGCCGCCTTTCAGGGGAGTGACGGAGGATTTGACGTTATACAGGACGAACGGTTCCCCGTTCGTGAACGGGCAGGCGCTTTCCGTCGCCAGAAGGGTTCCGGAGGTGGTGATGGGAAGACCGTCGCCATTGAATTGCCAAAAGGTTACATTGTCGCCCAGGCGGGGAGCCTTCCCCAGCGTAACAGGGATCAATTTGTCCAGGAAAGCGGCATCTTTCCCGTTTTTCAGGCGCAGAAGGGCAAGATTGGCTTCCGGGTCAAAGGCGGTTACGGTCACGGGCACCGTCCGGGCACCGTCCGCGGAGGTCACTTCCACAAAGCTGGCGGAATAAACGATGTTGGCGGCCGTCAGGATGTTGCCGTCTCCCAGATAAATGCCGAAACCCTGGCTGTACGCCGGGTTTTCCTTGCTCCACGGCTGGATCATGGCATAGCCCTGGTTGGTGGCGTTAATGCCGACCATGGAGCCGGTGGGGGAGGGAAGCGGGGCCGGCGCGGGCGTTTCCTCCACCTGTTCCTCAGGCGTTTCCGCCTGTTGTTCAGGCTGGGGCGCGGGGGCGGGCCGGCAGGCTTCGCGCGGCTGGCAGCCGCCGAGCAGGATCAGGGAACCGAGGAAGAAAGTAGAAAAAATTTTCATGGCGGTTAACGGGCGGGAGTGGTGTTGCGGTCAGGCTGGCGGCCGGGAATGGCGCTGTCCAGACGGGCGTTTTTCGTAATATTGTAGGTTTTGGAGATGCGCTTGTTGGCCGCCTCCATGGACTTGCCTTCAAAGACGAGGGGGCGTTCCCCGTTTTTCAGTTCGATGACGACGTATTCCGGCATGTTCTCCGGGTAAAGGAGTTCGTAGGCGTGGGTAAGGCCTTTAACCTTTACGCCGTTGATTTTTTCCACAATGGAATTGGAAATGGAGCCGGACAGACGCGCATTTACTTCATCATCCAGCACTTTGGTGATGATGACCATGTCTTCATGGTCCACGCAGCCGCCGTCTTCCTGGTAATTCCGGATGTCCAGCGCGACGTCCAGCATGGAGATGTCCGCCGCCGCGAGCACGTTGCGCTGGATGGGCTGGAACACCAGGCCTCCAAAGACGACGTAACGGGGCATTTTATCGTATTCCGCCATCAGAAGGTCTCTGGAGGGGGATGGCTTCATTACCATTTCCACCTTCATGGGCTTGCCGTCGCGAATGATGTCCAGCGGAAGCCGGTCGTCTTTAAAACAGCGCTCAATGAGTTCCTTCATGCTGATTTTCTGGCCGTCCAGTTCAATCATGGCGGAACTGTCCACATCATAGCCGTCCACTTTCATCAGCAGGTCCCCGTTGCGGAGCACGCCGTCGGCGGAGGACCCCTTGAGCACCTTGCCGATCAGGACGCCCTTTTCGTCATCCGGCAGGCCGAACGCCTTGCGCATGGCCGGGTTCAGGATGGGCGCAGCCTGAATGCCCATGTCCACGTAACCGTCATAAACACCGTCCTTGATGTCTTCCAGAAAGTGGCGGATGACGGGGGTTGGAATCACGTACCCCGTGTTATTGGCGTTGTTCAGGCCCTGGAATGCCACGCCGATGACTTTGTTCCCCATCAGGACGGGACCGCCGCTGTTGCCCGGGTTAATGGCGGCGTCCACCTGGATGGTCAGGTGTTCCGTGTTGCGGGGGTGAGCGTATGCGGTGAAATCAATGCGGGAGACCACGCCGCGCGTGACGGAAAGCCTGTTGCCGCCGATGGGGTAGCCGATCACCCTTACTTCGTCTTCCAGATGAGGCAGGTTTTTGCTGAATTCAAAAGGCCGTATTCCTTTGAAGGGCCTGGGATCGTCCGCCTCCAGCAAAGCAAGATCCGCGTCATGGGCGATGAATTTGACCCTGGCGGGGATTTTGCGGGAATCTCCGTACATGGAGATGTAAATGCGTTCCGCGTTGCTGACGACGTGGGCATTTGTCATGAAGGCGTTTTCCCCGATTAGGAAACCGGTGCCGAAACTGCTCTGGTACCGGCCGGTATTCCACGGAGTAGCGTAATCCGGAGTCAGGGAATCCACCTCAATTTTCATGACGCCCTTGTACTGGTCATTGATGGAAACGACAGGGCCGGACATGACCTTGTCCACCCCGAAGTCCGAAATGGAAACAGCCGGCTCATCAGCGTGGGAAAGAGCGGCGCCGACCAGGACTGCGCACAGCCCTTGAAAACAGGTATGGGAATGTATCATACGCAAAGATGAAGATTGTGTTGCCAGGGAAGGTGTTGTTGTTACAGGTTGCTTTTGCGGCTTTGTGTTGCCAGGCTTTCCTGGAAGGAATTGACTTCTTCCAGCAGGGAGGAGAAACGTTCCGCTATTTCGCCGTCCATCTGGTAGCCGCGGCTGTCCAGCGCAGCTACCGTCTGGCGCGTTTGTTCCACGCACAGGGCCATGCGGGCGGCCATGGTGCAGTAATCCGCCGCGTCTTCCTTCTCCTGGAGGAGACAGGAAAGAATGCGCGGGGTGATGTAGCGGATGCAGTAGAAAATCTGGTTCAGGGGTTCCGGCGGCCCCGTCCTGTTCCTCTGGGCCTTGTTGATTTCCCGGCTGAACCGGTGCTGGCACAGGTCCGTCAGCTCCATCACCTGCTGGAAGAGGGGGTGGAACATGCAGGACTGCACTTCCCGGGCCTCCTGTTCATTGAGGATGTCAAACAGGCTGAGCATGCCGGTGCTTTTGCAGGAGCAGGGCGTCCCCGTTTCTTCCGACTGGGCGATGTTGTCCAGCACTTCATCCCAGCCCATGACAAAGGCCACACGGATGTCGCCGCTGGGGTTCAGCCTGTATTTCTGGAATACCTCCTGGTAGGCGATGGCGATGGCTTCCGCCTCCCGCAGGCGTTTGTCCCAGTGATGGTCGGGCAGGCTGCCGTCCTCCTGGTGGTTGGAATAGGCCCTGGACCATTCTTTTACCTGGGTCCGCAGCATCTGCTGGTTCGCCATGATCTGGGCCTGTTCTTCGCAGGAATCCATAATCCATTCAGGAAGGGAAACTTTGATGGAGAAGACCGTACTTTCCAGCAGCACCATGTCGTGGTGGCTGGTGAACCATTCCAGGTACAGGGCGTTTTCCATGGTTTTCCTGCCTTTGACAGGCATGCGGCGGCTGGCCGTCATGTCTCCCGCCACCCCCTGGATATGTTCCGGGATCTGGGTAAGTTCCGCAGGAAGCATCTGGGGAGAGGGATTCCTGAAGTCAATCACGCAACCGGCCAGATCCTGGAGGCAGTCCCCCTGCAGGGTAATGTTTACCGGATGGGGCATCCCCATGAGCTGCAGCGTAAGGCGGACGGTTCCGCGTTCACGGTTGTCCAGCGTGCCGTAGTGGACGTAGTCTGTAATTCTGAAAATCATATGGGGAAGGAGGGCGGAAGGGGAGGAAAGAGATGAATGCTGAATCAGCAGGAGGCTGCGACCTGGGGCAGCTCCTTGTTTTTCTTTTCTACGGCGTCCATGTTGACAAGCAGTTCTGCAATGGAATCCCAGCGGCCCCGGGTCAGGGCTTCGCGGGCTTCCGCCGGCATCCGGATGGGGAAGGAACCTTCCTTCCAGGAAGCTGTCATGTTCAGGAGGTCAATCGTCACTTCCGTTTCCGGGTGATCGGAAATGTGACGGGCCAGAGCGGCAATATCGGCGGCAGACGCGCACACGCAGGGCAAACCGATGCCGGTGCTGTTGCCGAAGAAGATTTCCGCGAAAGATTCCGCGATGACGGCTTTGATGCCGGAGCGCCTGATCGTCTGCGGGGCATGCTCACGGGAGGACCCGCAGCCGAAGTTGGAGCCGCCCAAAATGATGGAAGCCCCTTTGAAGCGGGGATCGTCCACCGGGTGGGATTTGGATTGTCCGTTTTCGTCGAAGCGTTCGTCCCAGAACATGACTCCCGCCAGTTCGTCAAACGTGATGCATTTAAGGAAGCGGGCAGGGATGATGCGGTCCGTATCCATGTCCGGTCCCGGAACGGGAACGCAGGTGCCGGTAATGGAGGTGAATTGGGTCAGAGACATAAAGGAAAAAATTGGAAAGTTAATTCAGGGAGAACACTTCGCGGGCGTCGGAGACTTTTCCGGTCAGAGCAGCGGCGGCCACCATGGCCGGGCTCATCAGCAGGGTGCGCCCGGTGGGGCTTCCCTGCCGGCCCTTGAAGTTCCGGTTGGAGGAACTGGCGCAGAGCTGGTCACCCTGGAGCTTGTCCGGATTCATGGCCAGGCACATGGAGCAACCCGCCAGGCGCCATTCAAAGCCGGCTTCACGGAAAATGTCCGCGATGCCTTCCTCTTCACACTGACGGGCAGTCATCTGGGAGCCGGGAACGGCCAGCGCTCTGATGCCGGGGGCCACATGGCGACCCTTGATGAGGGCTGCCACTTCCCGGAAGTCTGAAATGCGCCCATTGGTGCAGGAACCTACGAAGCACACTTGAACCGGCAGCCCCTTAAGAGGCATGTCCGCGGGGAATTTCATGTATTCCAGCGCTTCATTGATCATCTTCCGTTCATCGTCGTTCGCGGCGTCGGAAGGGTTGGGCGTGCAGCCGCTGATGCCCGTATTCTGGTCCGGAGAAATGCCCCATGTCAGCGTGGGTTCAATGGAGGCTCCGTCAATTTCCACGATTTCATCGTATTCCGCATCTGCATCGGAAGCGAAGCCCAGCCAGCGTTCCACGGCTTTATCCCAGTCCGCGCCGGTGGGGGCGAACAGTCGCCCTTTGATGTATTCCACCGTGGTTTGGTCGGGGTTCACGTAGCCGCAGCGCGCCGCGCCTTCAATGGACATGTTGCAAAGGGTCATACGTTCGTCCATGCTCATGGCGTCGATTACGTCGCCTCCGTATTCATAGGCGAAGCCCAAGCCGCCCTTGGCTCCCAGAAGGCCGATGATGTGCAGGGCCACATCCTTGGCGCGCACGCCGGGGGCTAGTTTTCCGTTCACATTGATGCGGCGCACCTTGAGCGGGCTGAGGGCCAGGGTCTGCGTAGCCAGCACATCGCGCACCTGCGTGGTGCCGATGCCCATGGCAATGGAGCCGAAGGCTCCGTGGGTGGCCGTATGGGAGTCTCCGCATACGATAGTCATGCCCGGCTGGGTGATGCCGAGTTCCGGCCCTACCATATGCACGATGCCCTGGAACCCGGTAGGGAGGTCGAAAAAGCGGATGCCGTTTTCAGCGCAGTTCCGGCGCAGTTCCCTGATCATGGCGTCAGCCGTGGCGTCCGCGAACGGTTCCGCCTGGTTGTCTGTGGGAATGATGTGGTCCACAGTGGCAAAGGTGCGTTCCGGGTGACGCACGGTCAGGCCCAGGTCCCGGACCATTCCGAAAGCCTGCGGAGAGGTGACTTCATGCAGCAGGTGCGTGGCGATGAACATTTGCGTTCTCCCATCCGGCAGGATGCCGACGGTATGAGCGTCCCAGATTTTTTGGAAAAGCGTTTTCCCCATAACTGACATAAGCATCCGTCCGTTCGGGAACCGCGTCAAGATGCAAGGACGTATTGCTGACACGGTCTGTGTCTTACATAAGGCGTTTTTTTGAACATTTCCTCTGCATTCATGGTCTGAATGAGCCTTTTTCCAGTCTTTGGGGCCTTTCCGCCTTCAAGGAAAGGATGAGTTTCATGCCCTCCGAACGTTCCGAATTCCTTTAATGCCGGTTAACTTTTTCTTCCCACAGCGCTGCAAAAACGTCTCCGAAACATTTCAACAGGTTTCCTTCCGGCAGGGGGGAGGACATTTCATCCTCCAGGCAGGTCATTTTCACGCCCTGGATGCCGCAGGGGGTAATAGCAAGGAAGGGAGGCAGGGATTTCCGGGTTATATTGAGGGCGAAGCCGTGCATGGCAATCCATTTTTTCACCCCGACGCCGATGGAGGCTATTTTACGGTTTTCCACCCAGACCCCTACCAGCCCTTCCCGGATGCGGGCCTGCACGCCGAACCGGGCACAGGTTTCAATCAGGGTGTTTTCCAGGGTGGTGACGTAGCGGTGCAGATCCCTGCCGCAGCGGTTCAGGTCCGTAATGGGGTATCCGACCAGCTGGCCGGGGCCGTGGTAGGTGGCCTGGCCGCCGCGGTTGATTTCATGAACGGGAAAGGGAAGCACGGAACCGGGGTGCAGGCTGGCGTGGTTCCGTGTACGCCCGATGGTATAAACCCCGGCATGTTCCAGCAGCAACAGTTCGTTTTCCCTGTCCGGGTCTTCCTGATGGGCCCGGACCAGTTGTTCCTGGAGCCTCAAGGTTTCCTGATAATCTGCCAGGCCGGGAATGCGGATAATGTTCATACTGCTGAAGGGAGGCCCCGGGACAGTTAGGGAACTCAGCGCGTTCTGCGCACTTGCTGGCCCAGGGCGGTGCGGTACTGGTGCACGGCGGCGGCCAGGGAAGAGGCCATGAAATTCTGATAACGCTCCGTGGCGATGAGCAGGGCCTCCTGCGGGTTGGACATGAACCCTCCTTCCACCAGAATGGCGGGATGCTTGATGGTGCACAGCACGGAATAGCGCGCGCGCTTGATGCCGCGGTCAACCATGGAAATGCCCTCCTTGATGGCAAGCGGTCCTTTCAGCATGTGCCCCTGGACGGCTGTAGCCAGGGCAATGTTCATGCTGTCCTGGGCGTTGCCCTGCAGGGCGTCGTGGCGGATATTGCGGGACATGGAGGAGGAAGTGCCCGCGGGCGCCAGCGTGAAGGTTTCCACCCCGCGGGCAGAAGAGCCTCCGTCATTGAAGTGGATGCTGATGAAGATGGCATTATTGTGCCTGTTGGCAATGCGGACGCGGTCCTGAAGGGCAATGAAGTTGTCCGTGTCACGGGTCATGACCACCTGGTAGCCCATGGCCTTGAGGCGGTCGCGCAGCTTTTTGCCCACGGAAAGGTTGATATCCGCTTCCCTGCTGATGCGGTTGCGTGTGCCGCTGTCATGGCCGCCGTGGCCGGGATCAATGACTACTGTGTTGAAACTGCGGCGGTTGGCGATGTAAGTGGGGCGCAGAACCGGGTCAATGATTTTGTGCAGGTCCATATTGGAAACCATCAGCCCCTTGGAGGGATGGTCAGCCACAGGATAGGACAGCACGAACTTCATGTTGTTCATGAACATTTCCTGGCTGCGCGCCTGGATACGGATTTGAATCTTTTCCGGCACCTCGTAAACTTTCTGCCGCCCTTCCGTGCGTTCCCTGGTCAGTTTGTAATGGGTGCGCACTTCTGACATCGGAATATACTGCACTCCATTAATGATTTCCGGATTCCATCCGAAGGCCGTGGACAACGTCAGCAGAAACATGCCCACAATGCCGAGCACGGCTGCAAATGATGTGCGAGAGGTCGGATACATAGGACGATATCGCATCCAGACTAACGGATTTTTCATGACGCACAAGGGAAAAGTTTCCGTGAAAGATTCTTTTGCGCTTCTGTTTCCGGAGAGAAAAAAGCGGCTCCCGGGAAGGGGAGCCGCCCTGAAATGGCAGTAAAGGAACGGGAACAGGCGGGATTATTTGGCGGTCTTCTCGTCCATTTTGGCCTTGACCTGTTCTTCAATTTCCGCGTACAGCTCCGGGTTGGATTTGAGAGCTTCCTTGGCGGCGTCGCGGCCCTGGGCGATCTGGCTGCCGTTATAGCTGATCCAGGAGCCGCGCTTCTGGATGATGTCATATTCCGTTGCCAGATCCAGCAGGCTGCCTACGGAGGAGATGCCTTCATTGTACATGATGTCGAATTCGCATTCCGTGAAGGGAGGGGCCACCTTGTTTTTGACTACCTTGATTTTGGTACGGTTTCCGGCTATGACGCCGTCGCTGCCCTTGATCTGGCCGATACGGCGGATGTCCACACGCACGGAGGCGTAGAATTTCAGGGCGCGGCCGCCGGGGGTGGTTTCCGGATTGCCGAACATGACGCCGATTTTTTCACGGATCTGGTTGGTGAAGATGCAGACGGTACGGGCCTTGGAAATGAAGCTGGTGAGCTTGCGGAGGGCGGCGGACATCAAACGGGCCTGGGCTCCTACCGTGGAATCCCCGATTTCTCCTTCCAGCTCCTGCTTGGTGACCAGTGCGGCCACGGAGTCCACCACGATGACGTCAATGGCATTGGAGCGGACAAGAGCCTCGCAGATTTGCAGGGCTTCTTCACCGGAACTTGGCTGGGAAACCAGCAGGTCGTCCAGGTTCACGCCCAGGCGGGCGGCATACTGAGGGTCCAGCGCGTGTTCCACGTCAATGAATGCAGCCAGGCCTCCGGATTTCTGGGCCTGGGCGATGGCCGTCAGGGTCAGGGTGGTTTTACCGGAGGATTCCGGTCCGTAGATTTCCACAATGCGGCCGCGGGCAAAGCCGCCCACACCCAGAGCGCGGTCAATCAGAAGGTTGCCCGTGGGAATGACGTCCACTTCCATTTTGACGTTGTCTCCAAGGCGCATAATGGCGTTTTCTCCGAAGTCTTTCTGGATTTGGGAGAGGGCCAGGTCAAGGTTGCGCTTGCGGGCTGCCGCCAGTTTTTCCGCTTCGGGGGATAAAGGTGTTTCGTTGCTCATATATCGTAGCGCAGTATAACCGGGACAGCCTTATTGGCAAGTGTTCTGTGGGTCTTCGCAGATTCATTCCTCATTGAGAAAGAACAGAATTCTGACATGGGAAGAATCTTGTGAAAACCGGGTGTTCCGTTCGGCGGGAAATTAGGGGAAACAGGGGGAACGGGGCCGGAAAAGAAGTTTGGAGCTGGAGAAAAACACGGTTTTTCCGGAGAACGTCTGGGGGCGTTATTCTTCAATCGGCTCCGCAAGAGGAATATCTTCGTAGGAATCATCAAAGATGACGGGAATGTTGTGCTCCGGAATCAGGTTGATGGAACTGATTTTGCGGTGTGTCTGGCGTGCGTGCCGGAGGGCGCGGGACAATTTTTCCACCTGGTGTTCCAGGCCGTAATGGCTGAAAGTAGCCTGGCAGTCATTGGTAAAACGCACACAGAAAGACCAGTCGTTGGGCGTTGTTATGGAGACGATGCTGGGAAGGTATTCCGTTACCGTGCCGGAAAGCAGTTCAATCAGTTTCATGGGCGCTTCCAGTTCCCGGATGCTGACGCCGTAGCTGAGTTTGCCGGAACTGGGCGGCCTGAGCGTGACGGAGGGCATGCGCTTTTCCCGGATATAAGGCATGTGGACCTGCTCCATGCAGGGGAAGATAACGCCTTCCTTGTCTGCCAAAGCGCCGTATGTGGCATCTCCCGGGTGAATTCCCAGTTCCGGGCAGTCAATCCAGGCCACGGGGATGCGCGCGTCGATGTCCACCAGCAGCGTGGGGTTGGAGGATATCTGACGTTTGACGGAAGCCCGGCGGATGGCGGGACATTTTTTCAGGCGCTGCTCCAGCTCCGCGGCGTCTATGGAAAAAATGTTGTCCTGCGGCCCTATGCCCATAACGGAAAAGGCCTGCTCGGAGTTGAAAATGCCGTTGCTTTTCAGGGTGACGGTGTCGATGGAAAGCCAGTCGTATTTGAGGATGTAATCTTTCCAGAGAAAAACGATAGCCCCGATTAAGCCGAAAATAAGCGCGTAAACGGTGACAATGTGGTACAGCTTGCGCCGGAAGAGCCAAAAACGGTAGTTTTTGCCCTTGCGTTCGATGGTCTCTTTTCTGGCCTCCCGTTCCAGAAGAAGCATTTCCGGCCTTTTGGCGGAACGGGGGACTGGCGTTGTGGCTTTGTGCGACATCGGGGGGTGCGGGAGGGGCGACTCCCCGCCCTCTGTCAGATATTACGTTATTTACGAGGGGTGGCTAGCGATAATTCCGCTATTTTTTCGCAAAGGTCTTCGTAGGGCCATCCGGAGGCCGCCGCCGCCTTGGGTAGCAGGCTGGAAGGGGTCATGCCGGGAATGGTGTTGATTTCCAGCACGAAGGGGGCGCCGTCTTCCTCGCGCAGCAGTACGTCCACGCGGCCGTACACTTCCACGCCGGCGGCCTTGTAGGCTTTCAGGGCCGCCTCCTGCACCTTGGCGGCGGTTTCCTCCGGAAGATCCGCCGGGCAGATATAATCCGTGCCGCCGCCCATATTCATCCACGGGTATTTGTTGCTCAGGTCGTAGAAGCCGGAGCGGGGGCAGATATGAATGACGGGAAGGGCTTTCCCGTCCAGAATGCCGACCGTCAGTTCCTTGCCTTGAATGAACTCTTCCACCAATACGGTGGTTCCGTGGGTTACGGCTTCCTTCATGGCAGGGAGCACATCCTCCTGCCTGCGGACGATGTGGACGCCCACGCTGGAGCCCTCGCAGGGGGGCTTGATGACGAAGGGCAGGGGGAGGGACGGCATCACGATGCCGTTGGAACAGTCCAGGATTTCCGCTTGCGGCGTGGGAACCCCCGCATCCAGAAATACTTTCTTGGATTCGGATTTGTCAAAGCACAGGGCGCTGGAACGGGAGCCGGCCCCTGTATACGGAACGCCGCGTTCTTCCAGAATGGCCTGGAGGGTTCCGTCCTCGCCGAACGTGCCGTGGATAATGTTGTAGGCCAGCTCCGTGCCTTCCGGCAGCCGGAAATCCGGGCCGTGCACGTCCACCTTCGTTACATCGGTGAATCCGGCCCGGCACAGGGCATCGTAAACGGAGTTGCCGGAAACAAGGGATACTTCCCGTTCCGCTCCGGGACCTCCGAGCAGGAGGGCGATTTTGAGGTCGCGCTTGAGAGTGTTCATATGGAAATAGATAGTGAATGGGTTAAAACTGGGGGTCCCGGTCTCCGATGACCTGGGCTTCCGATTTCAGGTCGATGCCGCGGTTTTCCATGGCCTCTTTGCGGATCATGTCGATCAGGATGGTGATGTCCCTCGCTCTGGCATGACCCCGGTTGATGATAAAATTGGCGTGCACGTCTGATACGCAGGCGTCTCCCACGCAGGCGCCTTTCAGCCCCAGTTCATCAATGAGCTTGCCTGCCGGGATTTCCGGCGGGTTTTTGAAGATGCAGCCGGCGCTGGCTCCGACGGGCTGGGAAAGCTTCCGCCTGGCCCGTGCCGCCTCCAGAAGACGCTCCATTTCTTCCGCAGGGGCGGGCTGCGCCTCAAACACGGCCTGAAGCACAAAATTGTGGACCAGGTCCGGAATGGAACGGTACTGGGCGTTCAATTCTTCCCTTGTATGGCTGCGGATTTCCCCGTCTTCATCCAGACAGGTGACGGAAACGAGGTTTTTGACCATATCCATGCCCATGGCTCCGGCGTTCATGCGGAGGCTTCCTCCCACATTGCCGGGAATGCCGTCCATCCATTCCAGGCCGCCAAGGCCGTTCTGGACGGCGGTGGAAACCAGCTTTTTCAACCGCACGCCCGCTCCGGCAGTGAGGTGGTTGCCCTGGATTTCCAGCACATCGAATTCTCCTCCGGAGGGGTGGATGACGGCGCCGCGCAGTCCGCCGTCCCTGACAATGATGTTGGAACCGCGGCCAATGACGTGTACGGGGATATTCCTGTCCCGGCAATAGTTGACGGCCGCCTGCATTCCGGAAAAGGTGGAAGGCTCCAGCCAGTACTGGGCGCAGCCGCCTACTCCCATGGTCGTATGGCGTGACATGGGTTCGTACAGCTTGCCTTCCAGAGAACCGCCCGCAGTGCGTTCCAGATCCTCCAGCAGAGCCAGGTCGTGCGCGATGCGCATGCCGCATTCATGGACGTTCCCGGCTCCCAGCGTCAGGAACAGGTCTCCGGGTTTCAGCGCGTTGCCGATGGCATGGTGGGCTATGCCCAGGTCGGGAAGGTAACGGGTTTCCACAGGGCCGTGCCTGTGCATGGCGTTGATGATCGTCTGCCCGCTTACCCCTTCAATGGGCAGTTCGCTGGCGGGATACACATCCGCTACAAAAACGAGGTCCGCCTCCTGGAGCACCTTGCCGAAGTCATCCGCCAGAAGCTGCGTGCGCGTGTAACGGTGCGGCTGGAAGTAAACTACCAGGCGGTTCGGCTGGAGGGAACGGGCAGTTTGGAGCGTGGCGGCTATTTCCGTTGGGTGGTGGCCGTAGTCGTCCACAATCCGGATGGAGGGGGAAAGGTATTTGGTTTCAAAGCGCCGTTTGGCTCCCGCAAAGGAGGCCAGGCCCCGCGTCACCGCCGGGAAATCCACGCCCAGTTCCGTTGCCAGAGCAATCGCGGCCAGGGAATTCAGGACATTGTGGCGTCCGGGTATGCCCAGCTCCACGCGGCCCAGTTCCTCTTTCCCCTTCAACACGGTGAACAGGGTGCGTCCGCGGCGTTCCAGCACGTCCGTAGCGGTGTAGTCCGCATCGGACCAGCCGTAGGAAACGGAATTGGGGTACTTGGCGCAGACATCCTCAGCGCCGGGATGCGCGCGGCAATAGATAATCTTGCCGCGCGTCTGGGAACAAAGCTGGTCGAACACGGCCTTGATTTCATCCAGATCCTTGTAGTGGTCCAGGTGTTCCGGTTCAATGTTGAGGACGATGCTGTGCTCCGGAATGTAATTTACCAGCGTGCCGTCGCTTTCGTCCCCTTCCGCCACCAGGTATTCGCTGTCTTCATTCCAGTGGGCGTTGGTTCCCAGCACGGGGATTTCCGCCCCCACGTAGTGGCACGGACGCATGCGGCCTTCCCTCATCAGGTGCGCGCAGAGGGCTGAAGTAGTGGTTTTTCCATGCGTACCGGAGACCACGATCCCTTTCTTCCCGTTCAGGATGGCCGCCAGGCATTCCGCGCGGCGCATGCAGGGAATATTCAGCTTGCGCGCTGCCGCCAGGGCCGGATTGTCCGCCCGGATGGCGCTGGAATAAATGACAATTTCCGCATCGGAAACGGCGTCTGCGGAATGCGGGCAGGAGAAAGACAGACCCAGGCTTTGAAGTCGTTCGGTCTCCGCGCTGGTCACCCGGTCGCAGCCGCTCACCCGGTGCCCCATTTCCATCAGCATGAGCGCCAGGCCGGACATGCCTGACCCGGCTACCCCGATGAGATGGAGGCGTGCCGGGTGTTCCCTGTCTGTCAGTCTTTTGCGTAAGGTTTCAATCATGGGAGGCTGCATGGTCCGTATGTTCAATGACATTGGCGATGCGGGATACTGCATCAGGCATGTCCAGACGTAAAGCACATTCATTCATGGAGGCCAGCAGGGAGGAATCCTTGAGTACTTCATTCAGGAAAGCCGCAATATCGTCCGGCGTGAGGGTGTTTTCACGCATCATGCGCGCCGCGCCGTGGGCCGCGAAAACGCGTGCGTTGTGTGCCTGATGATCGTCTGCGGCGAAGGGGTAGGGAACCAGCAGGGCGGCCTTCCCCATATGGGCCAGTTCCGTAAGGCTGGACGCCCCGGAACGGGAAATGACCACATCCGCTGCGGCGTACGCGGCAGCCATGGCGGAACAGAATTCAATGACGTGTACATGGGGCATGTCCGCCGTCAGCTGGCTGACGCGCGCAAAGTCCCCGGAGCCGGTGATGATGAGAAAGTCGCACAGGTCTGCGCATTGCCGGGCGGCTTCAATGACCAGGGAATTCAGATTCCTAGCCCCCTGGGAACCGCCCATTACCAGGGCCACGCGGCGGTCCCGGGGCAGGTTGAGCTCCGCCCTGGCTTCGTTTTTGTCTTTCCGGGCCACCATTTCCTGGCGTACCGGAGTGCCGGTGACAATGCATTTGGCGGGATTGAAGTAGTGCCTGGCTTCCTCAATGCCCAGCAGCACGTTCGTGCAGCATTTGGCGGTCATGCGGTTGGCCTTTCCGGGCAGCGCGTTGGAATCGTGCACGTAGGTGCGGATTCCCTTGCGGTGGGCGGCGTAAACGGGAGGGAATGAGGTGAATCCTCCCATGCCGATGACGACGTCCGCTTCCACTTCGTCCAGAAGATTGCGGCTGAAACGGATGGCTTTGTACAGCCTGACGCCGAACCCCAGCAGGGACAGGGATGGGATTTTGGGCATCGCGATGGCCTCAATGGTGCGGAAGTCAAGATCCCCGTAATTTTTGCTGGCCTGGGCGTCCACTTTCTTCTGGGAGATGAGGAGCGTGACGCGGTGGCCGCGTTTTTTAAGTTCCTGGGCTACGGCTATGCCGGGAAAAAGGTGCCCCCCCGTGCCGCCGCAGGCGATCACGATGTTCAGGGAGGGATGTTTGAGAGAGGGTTCAGTCATAATCTTACGTCAATGGAGCGTTCGTCTTTGCGGGTGATTTCACAATTGGGCTGGGCGCCGGTGGAAAACCTCTGGATACTGGTGAGCATGCCCAGGGCGGCCAGCGTAAAGACCAGGTTGGTGCCCCCGAAGCTGATGAAGGGCAGCGGCAGGCCGGAATTGGGCACGGCGTTGGTTACCACGGCGATGTTCAGGATGGCGGGACAGAAAATGATGGCGACAATCCCCACGGCCAGAAACCGTCCGTAGGTGTCCCGGCACTGCATGGCCACGCCGATGCCGGCATACGTCATCAGGAAATAGCAGAGCAGGACGAACATGGTCCCGTAAAAACCGAATTCCTCTCCCAACGGCGCGAAAATAAAGTCCGTGTGGGCAAAGGGAAGCGTGCCGTGTTTTTCCGCGCTGTTTCCCAGGCCCACCCCGTCCAGCCCCCCTCGGGACAGGGCGATGGAAGCACGGTATTGCTGGAGGCCGGCGCCCAGGCGGTGGGCGTCCAGGTCTTTCCAGGCCAGGAAACGTTCCAGGCGGTTGGCGTTGCTCTGCACCAGAACGTACAGGGCCGTTCCGGCCAGGGCGAAAGCCCCGCCCAGGTAGATTTTGCGCGTTCCGGCCACAAACATGACGCAGAACGCGGCCAGGGCCAGGGCTACGGAGGTGCCCATGTCCTTTTCAAAAAGAATCAGGGCAAGAGGAATGCCGAAGATAAGGCCGGGCATCACAAAACCCCACCAGAAAGAGGTGGTGCGGTCCCGGTACAGGGCCAGCCAGTTGGCCAGGGCCATCATCATGCAGAGCTTGGCGCATTCGCTGGGCTGGAACTGCATGCCGATGGTGATCCAGCGGCGTTCCCCGTTGATTTCCTTTCCGATGCCGGGCACATAGCACAGCACCAGCAGAAAACAGGCCCCCCCAAGGATCCACCAGATATACTTCCTCCATATCCGGTAGTCTATCCGGGAGAGAATCATGGCCCCCACCAGACCGGCGCAGGCAAAGGCGGTCTGTTTGAACAGTGGTTCGTACGGGTGCTTGGTTTCCTCCGCCCACGCCGCCGTGCTGGATACCATCACCAGGCCTACGACCAGAAGGCAGATGACGAAGAACCAGACCAGAATCATGCAGACTTTGGAAGACATGGCGGCGGAAGGGCAGGAAGATGCCTACTTTTTGGGGATCATGATTTTTTGCCCGATTTTGAGACGCGCTACGTCCCGGTCATTCATCTTGTTGAATTTCTGGAGGGCGCGCCAGTTCATTTTGTATTTGCGGGCGATTACGGAGAGGGTTTCCCCTTTCTTCACGATGTGGGGCACGCCTTCCGGCTCCATTTCCTCCGCGGCGGATTTTTCCGGTTCGAATTTGTCTCCGGGCCGGGCCGGGATGACGAGCGTGCTTCCGCTGACAAGGCGCTGAACTTTGGGATTGACGGCTTTCAGGTCATTGACGGCCACCTGGTTGTCACGCGCGACGCGTTCCCAGGTATCCCCCGTGCGCACGATGTGGCGCGCAGGACCTGCCACCGGAGCCGCATCCGGAATGTGTTCCTCCGCCACGGGGGCCGGCTGCCTGTTGGGGCGCGCGTCCACTACCTGTTCCGGCTGCGTGATGGTGACCGGGGCCGCGGGTTGGGCCTGGGGAACCTGGGGCAGGGCTGCCGGAGGCGCTGCGGGAGCGGGGCGCTGCGGGACGGTGGGCGGCGCGGGTAGGGCGGCCGCCATTTCTACGGTTTCCGTCGTGTTTCTGAACCAGGTGCTGCGGACGTAAACGCCGCCGATGACGAGAAGGTGGAGAAGGAGAAGGACGACGAGCCAGCGCACGACAGTGCTGCTGGGCGCATCGTCTTCAAATTCGGAGACGCGGGCGCGGTATTTGCTGAGTTTGGCCCGGAGTACGGTGCCCATTTTGCGTTTCGGACGGGTGCGTCCGGTCGGATTGTGATCAGGTGTCTTGGTCGTTTTCATGATGGTCGTTTTCTGGTGAATTGTCAGGAAAGAGGGGAGAGGGCGTTCACCGCGTCCCGGAAGGCCTGGCCGCGCTGGACATACCCGGTGAACATGTCAAAAGAAGAAGTGCCGGGGGAGAAGAGGACGGTGTCTCCCGGCCGGGCGAGAGAGCGGGCCTTTGCCACGCAAGCCTCTACATCTGCGGCTTTTTCCGTGGGGACTGCGGGGGAAAAAGCATGCTGGAGCTGGTCCGCAATCTGGCCGAATACCACGCAGGCGCGCACTTTTTCTTTCAGCATGGGCTGCAGGGGCACGTAATCCAGTCCCTTGTCCTTGCCTCCGGCAATCAGGATGACGGGTGAATGCTGTGATTTCAGAGCCGCTTCCAGCGCATGCAGATTCGTGGCTTTGGAATCGTTCAGCCACAGCACGCCGTCCAGTGTACGGACGGTTTCGCAGCGGTGGCCGGGGGGCGTGAACTCCTTCAATACATCTGCGGCTGTTTCTGCGGGAATGCCCAGGTGGCGGCATGCCAGGACGGCGGCCATGGCGTTTTCCGCATTATGGCGCTGGTTCAGGGCGGTCCCTTCCAGGTTCAGCAGGGGGGAGCCGCCCTCCATGATCAACGGTTCGCGGTAATAAAGGTCAGCCGCCGGATCTTCCGGACTGAAGGTGAGCACGGAGGCTTTCAACTGTGGAAGCTGTTCTCCGGAGCGAACGACGGCCAGGTCTTGTTGCGTCTGGTTGTCGAAGATATGTAGTTTGGCGCGGTGGTAATCCTCCACGGATTTGTAGCGGTCCATGTGGTCCGGCGCAAAATTGAGCCATACGGCCACATCCGGATGAAAGTCGCGGATGGTTTCCAGCTGGAAGGAGCTGACCTCCAGCGCCAGCACGTCCGGCACGGAATCCCGGAGCAGGATTTCCGCCATCGGCACGCCGTAATTGCCGCAGGCAACGGCGGTCTTTCCGGCGCGCAGCAAAATCTTTTCCACCAGGGATGTGGTGGTGGTTTTGCCGTTGGTTCCGGTGATGGCGATGATGCGGCCATGGTAAAAGCGGCATGCCAGCTCCATTTCACCGATGGTTTCCACGCCTTCCCGTCCAAAGGATTTGACAAAGGGGCTGTCCGTCTCAATGCCGGGGGAGATGACCACCAGATCCGCGTGGAAGGCGCGCCCGTCTTCTTCCGTGGCGGCGGTATGCAGGGGAATGTCTTCCGGCCATCCGCCAATGGAGGCGGAAGCGTCAAACACGCATACCCGTGCGCCATGCTTCATGGCGAGGCGCGCCGCGGCGCGTCCGCTTCTTCCCGCTCCCAGAACGGCGATGTTGAGGTTATTGAGCTGCATGTTCGTGGTTTGTCAGGCGGTGGTTATCAGGAAAAGGCCCAGGAAAGCCAACAGGAGGCTGATCATCCAGAAGCGGGCAATCACCTGCGTTTCCTTCCAGCCCTTGAGTTCGAAATGGTGGTGGATGGGGGCCATGGCGAAGATGCGTTTGCCGTGGCGCAGCTTGTAGCTGCCCACCTGCAGGACGACGGACACGGCTTCCATGACGAAGACGCCCCCGATGACGATAAAGAGAAGCTCCTGCGCCGTGCAGACGGCAGCCATGCCGAACGCGCCGCCCAGGGCCAGGGAACCGGTGTCTCCCATAAATACCCTGGCCGGGTAGCAGTTGTGCCACAGGAAGCCCAGGCAGGCCCCTACCAGGGCCATCATGAAGACGCTGATTTCTCCCGCGCCGGGATGGAAGGGAATGTCCAGGGAATCCGCCGTCAGCCAGCTTCCGCAAAGGGCGGCAATGATGGCGTAGGAGATGCCCGTGGCGACGGAGCAGCCGGAAGCGAGGCCGTCCAGGCCGTCCGTCAGATTCACCGCATTGGAGGCGGACATGACCACCACGACGCCAAAGGGAATGTAAACGAACCATGGCAGGTTTACCTGGCCGTAGAACGGAATGAACAGGGAGGATATGTAGTCGTGAAGTTCCACCCGGGGGCTGCCTTCCGGGTACAGGTACAGGAAGGTGACGCCGGCCAGGCCGGCCAGGAACTGGACGAGGAGTTTTTTACGTGCGGAAATGCCGTCCGAGGTTTTTTTCGCCACCTTCAGGTAATCGTCCCGGAATCCCAGCAGGCCCAGCGACAGGGTGACGATCAGGCAGGCGATGATAAAAGGATTGCCCATTCTGGCGCACAAGAGGGTGGTCGCCGTCATGGAACCAACGATCAGCACGCCGCCCATGGTGGGCGTTCCCGCCTTGGCCCCGTGGAGTTCCGCCAGTTTGTGCACCTCTTCCGCCGTCCTGATGGGCTGGCCGATTTTCAGGGAAATCAGCTCCCGGATGACCCGTGGGGCGAAGATCATCGTCAGGACAAAAGAAACCAGGCAGGCCAGAAGGGCTCTCCCTGCCGGTCCTGCAAATGCCCCAGAGGGGCTGAACTGTTCAATGAGAGAATGCATACAATTTACTGTGGCGGAAAGGTGAGGTTCATGACTTGCTCCATCCGGGCAAGACGGCTGCCTTTGAAGAGGACGATGTCTCCCTGCGCCGTATGGCTGCGGAGCCATTCGGCCGCTTCCTCCGCGGAACTGAAGTTCAGGCGTTGAGTGAATGAATTGGGAGAAATAGCGTCCGTAATCCGGGCGGCGTCCGTTCCCACGCTGACGACGCAGTCAAGACGGAGCTCTTCCGCCGTGCGGCCCACCAGAACATGCCCTTCCTCGGAAAACACGCCCAGTTCCCCCATTTTGCCCAGCACCGCAAAGCGTCTGCCGGCGCAGGAAAGCTCTGCTAAAGTGCGCAGGGCGGCCTGCATGGAATCCGGGTTGGCGTTGTAGGTGTCATCCACTACCAGAATGCCGTTGATCCGGGCGCAGTGAAGCCTTCCGTTCGTGAGCCGCGCCTGGGTGAGACCGGAGGCGATTTGCTCTTTCGCAAGACCTGCCACCCAGCCGGCGGCGGCGGCCAGAAGCGCGTTGGTTACCATGTGCCGCCCGTGGACGGGCAATTCCACCTCTTCCCGGCAGAAATCCGGAATGGAAAGGGTGAAGCGTGTCCCTTTTTCCGTGGAGACGGGATTTTCCGCGCGAACGGTTCCGGCGCCAATGCCGCAGTCAATACAGGCGGCGCGGGTGGATTGACGGATCATATCCGCATAATCGCAGTCCGCCGGAAAAATCATGAAGCCGTCTTCCGGCAGGCAGCGTGCCAGCGTGCATTTTTCCCGGGCGATGTTTTCCCGGGAGCCCAGGTATTCCATGTGGGAAGTGCCGATGCTGGTGATGATGCCGATTTTCGGGCGCGTCATCTCACACAGGGGGGCCAGTTCCCCGGAGTGGTTCATGCCCATTTCCCACACGGCAGCTTCGTCCGACGGCGCGGCGCGGAGGATGCTGAGGGGAACGCCGATGTGGTTGTTCAGGTTGCCCTGCGTGGCGATGGTGCGGAGCCCCTGTGAAAGAATGGAAGCCGTCAGGTCCTTGGTGGAGGTTTTTCCGTTGGAACCGGTCAGGCCGATGACGGTGAGGGGCAGCCCGGAACGCCACCAGGCGGCCAGCTTCTGAAGGGCTTTCAGCGTGTCCTCCACCAGAATGACGGCACAGGAGGGATCCATGCCTTCTTCCACACGGCTGACGACGGCGGCGGCCGCAGTGCGGGATGCCTCCGGCGCAAACAGGTTGCCGTCAAATTTTTCTCCCCCCAGCGCGAAGAAAACGGCATGGGGTGGCAAATGGCGGCTGTCCGTGCACACGCCGCCGGAAGCGACCCTGTCAAAGGGGCCGCTGACCAGTTTTCCGCCGATGATGTTGCAGATGCCGTGCGCCGTGAGGGAAATCATGAAAGAAAGATGGAATAACGTGTTATGCCTGGGGGAATTCTTCCCGTTCCTTGATGAACATGTTGCGGCGCACTTCCTTGGCGTCGCTGAAATCAATGCGGCCGGTGGAAAGTTCCTGGTAATTTTCATGGCCCTTGCCCGCAATGAGGACGATGTCCCCCAGACGGGCCTGGTCGATGGCCGTGGCAATGGCTCTGGCCCGGTCCGGAATGATGGCGTATCTGCCTTCCGGCATTCCCGCCGCAATCTGGCTGATGATGGAGAGGGGTTCCTCGCTTCTGGGATTGTCGGAGGTGACGATGCAGGCGTCTGACAGGCGTGCGGCTGCGGCTCCCATCAGGGGACGTTTTCCCCTGTCCCGGTCCCCGCCGCAGCCGAACACGGTAATCAGGCGGCGGGAGCACAGTTCCTTGAGCGTCTTGCAGACGTTTTCCAGGGCGTCCGGCGTGTGGGCATAGTCAATGAAGATTTGGGCGCCTCCGGGGTGGGTGAATAGTTCCAGCCTGCCGGGGACCTGCGGAATATTCTGAAGGTTCGCAATGGCGTCCCGCACGGGGATGCCGGCGCAAATGACGGCGGCCAGCGCGGCCAGGCTGTTGTACATGTTGAACTTGCCGATCAGGGGGACACGGACCAGGTAGCTTTTCCCCTTGTATTCCAATTCGTACTCGCTGCCTTTGGCGGTGGCGTGGTGCACCAGCATGCGGAAATCCGCCCCCAGGGCGGACCCGTAGGTCTTTACGGTCATGCGGCCGGAGAACATTTCCGCCAGCCGGCGGCCGTAAGCGTCGTCGATGTTGATGACGGCCACGGGTTTTCGCCGGGATCTGGTGTCCTGCGCCATCTGTTCGAACAATTTCGCCTTGGCCTGGAAATAATTCTCCATAGTGTGGTGGTAGTCCAGGTGGTCCTGGGTCAGATTGGTGAAAATGCCCACGTTGAAATTGATGCCGGCCACGCGTTCCTGGTCCAGCGCGTGGGAAGAGACCTCCATGGAGACGCCGCGGCAGCCGTTTTCATACATTTCCTTCAGCAGGTGTTCCAGTTCCAGCGGTCCGGGCGTGGTATGGGTGGAAGGGGTGATTTCCTCTCCGTTGTCATAGGCGATGGTGCCGATCAATCCGGCGCGCAGCCAGGACTGCTTGAGCAGGGAATGGGCGATGTAGGCCGTCGTAGTTTTTCCGTTCGTCCCCGTCACGCCGATCATGGTCATGTGGCGGGAAGGGCGTCCGTTCCAGGTCGCGCCCATCAGGCTGACGGCCAGGCGGGAATCGTTCACCTCCACCCAGCTGACTCCGGCCTCCCTGGCTTCCTGCGTGCAGGGCATTTCCGCGACGACGGCGCATGCTCCGCGGCGAATGGCCTCCGGGATGAATTCATGGCCGTCCGCCCGGGTCCCCTTCAGGGCAATGTAGCAGGAACCGGGCAGAATGCGCCGGCTGTCGCACTCCAGATGTGAAATTTTCACCTGGGGGGAGCCGGTGAGCGTATGGGAGGGAAGGTCTTTGAGTAAGGTAAGTAGCTTCATGACGGGATTATCTGCGCGGCGGTTTGGATGGGGTGGAAGAGGCCTGGGCACGGGAGGCTTTTTTATTTGCCTCCGCGGAAGGGGCATTCTTGGGGATGTTCATGGCGGCCGCCAGACGGGTGGCCAGCTTCTGGAAAACCGGGGCGCATACGGTTCCGCCTCCGGGATGGCAATGCTTGGAAGTGGGGTCGTCAATGACGACAAGGCAGACGAAGGCCGGGTCCTCCACCGGGAGCATTCCTACAAAGGAGACGGTGTAGCGGTTTTCAAAATAGCCGCCTGTAGGCTTCACCTTGTGGGCGGTTCCGGTTTTGCCTCCCACGTTATAGCCTTCAATCCGAGCTCTTTTGGCGGTCCCGTCCAGATCCGTAACGTGGAACAGGGCGTTCCGAAGGTCCCGGGCCGTCTTGACGCTCATGACCCGGCATACCTCCACGGGGGGGGAAGGCTGGAAGTTCTTGTCATCCACATAAATGCCGTCAACCAGCCGGGGGCGCATGCGCACGCCGTCATTGGCTATGGCGGCATAAGCCATGGCGACCTGCAGGGGGGACACCATCAGGGAGTAGCCGAAGCTGATGCGGGAAAAGTTGACAAAATTGCTGCCGTCCTGGCATTGGCTGTTGGTTTCCCCCGGCAGGTCGATACCCGTTTTGGAGGAAAATCCGTACAGGTCAAAGTATTTTTTATACGTGGGCCAGCCCGATTTCAGCGCAATGCGGAAGGCTCCCGGGTTGCTGGATTTTTTCAGCACGCCCGCTACGGTCAGACCGCCATAGGAACGGGGGGCATCCGTGACGGGGCGGGAACCGGGCACCGGATAGGGGGTGCAGTTGATCATGGTGTCGAACGTGGCCTTTCCGCTGTCCACGGCGGATGTGACGGAAACTATTTTAAAGGTGGAGCCGGGTTCGTACAGGGACTGCACGGCGAAATGGTAGGCGCCTTCCTGAAGGCCCTCGCGCGTATTTAAATTATAGTGGGGCCGGCTGGCCATCGCCAGAATGCTGCCGGTCTTGGGTTCCACCACAATAATGCAGCCGCGGGGTTTGTGGGTCTGGTCCGTGTAAAAAGAGATGGCGGCGTCCAGCTCCTCCTCCACGATCGTCTGGTATTCCATGTTTACCGTCAGGCGAACGTTCAGCCCGTCCACGGCATCCTTGAAGCGGGAATCCGCGGAGGGAATGATGCGCCCGCGGCTGTCTTTCCGGTATTCCCTGATGCCGTTGTGGCCCAGCAGCTGGTCGTCCAGCTGCTTTTCAAGGCCGGAAAGGGCTACGGGCCGGGGGCCGCTGTCCTTCGTCTGGGCGATGTAGCCCAGAATATGCACCATGCATTCCGGCACGGAATAGACGCGTTTGGAGGAGGTCTCAAAACGGAACCCCTGGACTCGGGCGTTTTGGATAGCCTGCCGCAGCAGTTCCGCTTTTTCCTCGGACAGGTTTTTGGCAATGACGATGCGCTTTTTGGGAATCGCCCCGTCTTTTTCCACCGTGTTGATGATGTCCTGCACGCTCATGTCCGGCAGGAAAGGGGCAATCACTTTGGCGGCGTATTCCAGGTGCGCCTGCACGTATTCTTTCACCATCTCCGGCTCATAAAGCTCTTCCAGCTTTTTCCTGGCCATATCCACCCCTTCCGGTCCGTCTTCAGGCTCTTCCAGCAGGATTTTCGCCAGATTATGTTCCTTGCTGCCGTCCTTTTTGCTGGCGGCTTGGCCCAGAATCTTGCTGCGGAAGCCGGAAACAAGCTTTTCCTTTTCCTTATCCGTTGCGGCTTTCTCCCAGAACGGGGAATGAACGGCCTTGGAATAGGCCAGAGCCCAGCTGATGGTCTTGGGGTCGTTCAGATGATAGCCGTCCGCAATCAGCTCGGAACTCTGCATGTTGCTGGTGAGGATTTCCTCATTGGCGTCCATGATGCGGCCGCGCTGGGGCAAAAGAACCTCCCGTTCAATAATGCCGCCGCTGGAAACGCCGCTCGTTTTCCGGGGGGAAACCAGCTGAAGATTGACCAGCGACAACATCAGCCAGATGACCGCCGCGCCCGCCAGGCCGCACAGGACGAGGCTTCTTCTGGCAAATCTGGACTTCGTGATCGTGATCATGAACGGCTCAACGCGTTTAATGGCCTGCCGCAGCGATGCGGGAGGCGTTTTCGGAAGAAATGTATTCTACGGCTGAGGGCTCGATAGGCTGCAGGTTGGACTTGTCCTGGGCCAGCCTGTCGCGGATGGCCCAGCGGCTGGTCAGGGAGGAAGTCTTGGAACGGTAATATTCCTTTGTGAGTTCGCAGGAGGCGATTTCTTCGTTCATTTGCTTGATGTCGCGCGCGACCTGGATCTGGTCGTTTTTCAGCACGGCATAAGTGATGCCCGCTCCGCAGGTGAGGGCGGCGAAGGCAATGAGCCACATGATCATGCTCACGCTGATCTGGTGGCCGGTGAAACGCTGTTTGAATCTTTTCATGGCGGTGGCGGAAGAGAGATGGTCAGATGATTTTTTCCACGCCGCGCAACTTGGCGCTGCGGGAACGGGGGTTGGTTGAAAGTTCTTCTTCTCCCGCAGTGACGGGTTTGCGGGAAAGCGGGCGGAAGCAGTAATCCGGGTTGGGACGGGGTGCCGGCCATTCCGGGCGGTCTATTTCCGGACGGCTCCGGAGGTCGAAGAACTGCTTGACCCTGCGGTCTTCCAGGCTGTGGAAGGTGATGACGGCCATGCGCCCCCCCTGCCCGAGCAGACGCACGGAGGAATCCAGCAGAGCGTCCAGGGCATCCAGCTCGCCGTTGACGGCTATTCTCAGGGCCTGGAACGTGCGGGTGCCGGGGTGCTGCCTTCCTTTGCGCGGCAGAACGGATTCCACGATGCGGGCAAGCTGTGCGGTAGTGGTGATGGGTGCCTGGGCACGGGCTTTCACTATGGCGCGGGCAATGGCGCGGGAAGCGCGTTCCTCGCCGAATTGCCAGAGGATATTTGCGATTTCTTCTTCCGGGGCCTCATTCACCAGGTTCCGGGCGGAGAGAGCGGCGCGGGTATCCATCCGCATGTCCAGAGGGCCGTCTTCCCTAAAGGAAAAGCCGCGGGAGGCGGTGTCAAGCTGGTGGGAGGAAACGCCCAGGTCCGCCAGCAGCCCGTCCACCCGGGAAACCCCCTGCTGGGAAAGAATGCTTTCCACGTCCTGGAAGTTGCCGGCGAGCACTTTGAAACGGGAACCGAAGCGCGCCAGCCTGAGCATGGCGGCGCGGCGGGCGTCCGCATCGCGGTCAATGCCCCAGACGGTGGCGCCCTGTTCCAGCAGAAGTTCCGTATGGCCGCCGCCGCCAAGCGTGCAGTCCACGATGAATTTGCCGGGGCCCGCTTTCAGCATGTCCACCGTCTCATGCAGCAGAACGGTAATGTGCCGGAAGCCGTTTCCGGAGACGGTGCCGTCCGCTTCCGCGTCAACAGCGGCAACGGCGTCATCCCCCAGTTCGGAAATCAGGGCGTCCACCCTGGCCGCGGCTTCCCGGGCTTTCAGGGCTTCCGTGTGGTACGCGTCTTCCCAGTTCATGGAGGGGGCCAGGGCTTTCCATGAGCAGACCAGTTCATCCACTCCCTTTTCCTCCGTCAGCTCCGCAATCACATGCACATGGTTGCGGCAGACGCTCCACGCCAGCACACGGCAGGATGTTTCTTCCGCGAGCCCGTTTGCCAGGGCCTGTACCTCCTCCGTGCGGACGTGCGTACCCGCGCCCGCGCGTAAAGAAAGCTCAATATGGTCGTCAAAAGCCCGGTTCAGGCCGGAAGACAATGCGCCCAGCTTGCCATAGGCACCCTTTTGCCCGGCCAGGGACATCTTCGCCATGAGGCGTGCCTTTTCCTGCTGCCAGGCAACCATATCCTGCGCCGGAAGGGCATCGTGCCCCCAGAAAACGATGGAATAAGCCGTGAGTTCCGCATGCAGCCCGGTTCTGGCGCCGACGCCCAGGCCGGAAGCAAGCCAGCCCGGGCGCAATGCAAGCGTTGCGCAGGGGCGTGCCTGGGGATTGGGCGGAATGGAAGAGTCTGGGGGCATGAAGGAAAGCTAGAGAATGCCGTAGGATTGGTTGATGTCGGAGATGCTGGCGTTTTCACGCCGGGAAACTTCTTCATAGAGAGAGGGCTCCCACAATTCGAAATATCCTCTCCGCGCGGCGAGCCGGACGGAGGAACTGAGCTGTGCGTGTTCGCACATTTGTTTGGGTATCAGCAGCTTGCCTTGGGCGTTGATGACAGCCTCCACACAGTTGGCGTATAATTTACCGATGAACAGGTCGATTTGCGCTTCCGTATAGCCGGGCGTTGTTTCTATCTTGTCAATGAGTTGCTGGAATTTTTCCCGCGTATAGGCTTTGACGGTCGGCAAATCAAGGCGCCGGCCGGATAACAGGAGCAGGGCGCAACCTTCGGAGGGCCTCCATTCGGCCGGAATGGCAATCCGGTTTTTGGGGTCCAGCTTGTGCGTGTATGCACCAAAAAGGTTGTCTGATACACTGCTCATCGCATGCAAGTACACTACGTAGTGACTTCAATACACTTTAATGCACCTGAAATGTCAACCCCGTACTGGAAAAAAGTATTTTTTCATGTTCCCATGTCATAAAAAAAAGCATGGATACGGTCTTGCTCCCTTCCGGGGGCGGTATTATATTCCGCGCATGATGCAGTTTTGCGTGTTGGGCAGCGGCAGCGGGGGAAATGCCACCATTGTCAGGGCGGGGGAAACCGTCCTGCTGGTGGATGCCGGGTTCAGCGCCGCCAGGCTGCGGGATAAGATGAAGTCCGCCGGAGTGGAGCCGGATGAGCTGGACGCCATTCTGCTTACCCACGAACACGCGGACCACATGAAAGGCGTGCACCAGTTCACCAGAAAGCATGCCGTGCGTGTTTACGCCACCCGCCATACGGCCATGTGCGTCCAGGAAAAAGCGCCGGAGGCTCCCTGGGCCTATTTTGAAAAGGGGCAGTCTTTCAGAATAGGGGATATCGTCATTACTCCTTTCCCCACTTACCATGACGCCGTGGATCCGGTGGGATTCAAATTTGAAACGGAGCGGTCCAGCCTGGGTTTTATTTCCGATACGGGGCAGGCTCCCGGCTGCATCGCGGAATACCTTGCCATGGTGGACAGCCTGGTGGTGGAATCAAACTATGATCCGGACATGCTGGCGGCCACTCCCAGGAGGCCTTGGCCGCTGAAGCAGCGCATCGCCTCTGCGCACGGGCATCTGTCCAATGAGCAGGCGTGCGACCTGCTGAGGCGGATTGCCCATGGAGCCCTGAAAAACGTGGTGCTGGCCCACCTGAGCGCAGAAAGCAATTCTCCGGCATTGGCAGAAAGCCTGATGCGTGATACCCTGCATGACATGGGGCTGGCTTCCACCTCCCTGTTCTGCGCCAGCCAGGACTCCTGCCTGCCGTGGATACGGGTCTGCTGAATATGCCTTTTTTCCTGTTCTTCCCGCCATGTTCCTCTCCACCTGTGAAATCATGAGCACGATTATTGGAGCCCTGGCGGGTTCCATCGCTTCCTCGCGGGTGAAAATGGATTTGTTCGGCGTGATTGTCTGCGGTACCCTGGCTGCGTTGGGCGGCGGAACCGTGCGCGATATCCTGCTGGACATACCGGTGTACTGGACGCTCCCCTCCGGGGAAATTTTTGTTCTGGCCTCCGTCGTCACCAGTCTGGCAACCTTTTATGTGGCCCAGAAATATCCGCCTCCCATGGGCACTATCCGCGTGGCGGATGCTATCGTTCTGGCCCTTTTCGGCATGATTGGCACGGAAAAATCCTATCTCCACGGCTATACGCCCACTGTTTCCGTGATGATGGGCATTTGTACCGGCGTGGCGGGCGGCCTGCTGCGCGACGTGCTTACCGGCAACGTTCCCTACGTGTTCCGTCCCGGAGAACTATATGCCACCGCGGCCCTGCTGGGAGGCGTGGCGTACGCGGTGCTTTACTATGCCGGAATTGATTCTTCCACCTGCTTCGTGACGGGCTTCATGGTCACGCTTTCCGTACGCCTGGCGGCCATCCGCTGGAACTGGAACCTGCCTTCCTACATTCCGTTATTCACCTCGGATACCGATTCGCCTCCTGAAGAGCCGGAAACTTGACAGGAGGGAATGTTTACGTGAAGCCTTAAGAGCGTCGGCGCCTGCGGCGGCAAAAGGCAGTTCCCGCCGCGAGGATGGTGAGAACTGTCGTGGAAGGTTCAGGAACATTATAAAAGGGCAGCATCAAGGCGTCGTATGCGTTGATTCGAGGGCCGTTCTCGCTCCCCAAGTGCAGGGTTCCATCCGTTTCATGATAATAAACGTCCCGTTTTTCCAGACCTTGTCCGTTGTCGGAGTCTGTGACGTACAGGGATTTGGCCATGCCGGTAGTGTCGTCAACCTCAATTCCCCAGCAGGTAATGGCATGACCCGGACCTGATACAGGAGCAATGGAAAGGCCCACTACGCCGCCATTCTGGAAAAATGAGACGAGGTCTGTACCGAACTGGAGGGGAAAATCGCTTTGCGTGAAGTATTTGCTGCTGATGAAAGGGCAGTCGCCTTCCCAGGTGGAAGAGGACAATCCCAGAGATGTGATGTATCCTTCCCAGTATCGGCCAGTATTCTTCGGCTCAGTAATGGCTTCCTTGAAATCGTACAAATAGTTGTTGGGATTGAGGGGTTTCCCTCCCAGGTACCACCGCAGGCCTATTTCTATGCCTTTCCCGGTATTGGCCCAATTATTGCAAAACATATCGTAAATCTCCGTTCTTCCGCTTTCATTCTGGCCATTGGGAACGAAAGACGGAATGCCGGAGGAATTATTCTGCCACCATTGCAGCATATTGCTGGCTGCGGCCGCCCAGCATAAATTGGAATCTCCGTTCCAGTATTTTTTAGTATTTATGAACCCCGAATCTTCGGAAACATTATGGGCAAAATAAATGGCGGCTTGGACGGGAACCAGAGCTAAAAGGAAAAAGAGAGAAAGGGTGCGCAACATAAAACGTGACACCGATAGCGAATTAACAAGCCGGAATCAATGAAAATATCTGCAAATAAATTTTTTGGATGCTTGCTATCCTTCCACAGAATGAAGAGAAAAGAAGATTCCGGAGTCAGAAAAACCTGCTGATGGAAGCTTCTTCTTATTTCCCTAGGCAGAAAGAGGAAAAAATGGCGCCCAGCACGTCCTCCGTATCCACGGCTCCGGTGATTTCTCCCAGGTTCGTCAGGGCCTCCCTCAGTTCCAGGGCCGTGAATTCCGGACTTTCCTGGCGGGAAATGGATTCCGCAGCCAGCCGGACATGCTCCCGGCAGAGGCCAAGTTCATGCTGATGCCGGGCATTGATGGCTACCAGCGAACTGCCCGTTTCGCCGGGCAGGGTGGAGGCGAAGGTCTGGACAATGGCTTCCTCCAATTCCTTTCTTCCTTCCCCGGTGGCGCAGGAAAACCGGATGCCGGGTACGTCCTTCCAGTCCGGATGGATTCTCAGGTCGCACTTGTTCAGAATAAGCAGCCGGGGCGCGGTGAGGGCAGGGGCGGTGTAGTCTTTTACCCGGGGCATGGAGGCATCCGCCACTTCCAGAACCAGATCTGCGGTTTCAAGCGCCCTGTTGGTGCGGGTAATGCCAGCCTGTTCAATGACGTCGGAAGATTCTCGCATGCCTGCCGTATCAATCAGCCTCAGAGCCAGTCCGGCCATCTGGATGGATTCCTCCACCGTGTCCCGCGTGGTTCCGGCAATATTGCTGACAATGGCCCGGTCATATCCCAGCAGGGTATTCAGCAGGCTGGATTTTCCCACGTTGGGAGGTCCGGCGATCGCCGTGCGGATGCCTTCCCGCAGCAGGCGTCCGCCTTCGGCAGTTCTGAGGAGGGCGGCCAGTTTTTCCTCCATGCTCCGGAGGCGCGCCAGAAGATCGGAGGCGGTGTCCGGGGAAATGTCTTCATCCGGAAAATCAATATAGGCCTCAATGTGGGCCAGCACATGAACCAGATTGTCTTTCAGTTCGTCCACCTGGGCGCCGACGCCTCCGTCCAGCTGGGTTTGCGCGGCTTTCAGGGCCAGGTCGCTTCCGGCGGAAATCACATCCATCACGGCTTCCGCCTGGGTCAAGTCCATGCGCCCGTTCAGGAAGGCCCTTTTTGTGAACTCTCCCGGTTCCGCAGGGAAGGCCCCGCATTGGTAAAGGCGTTTCAGCAGGCGGTCCGTCACCAGCATGCCGCCATGGCAGGAGATTTCCGCGGTATCTTCCCCCGTATAGCTGGCCGGGGCGGGGAACCAGGTGACAAGCGCCTGGTCAATGACGGCTCCTTCTGCGTCCCGGATGCAGACCAGCGTCGCCCTGCGCGGCCGGAGGCGTTCCGTGAAAGCCGCGGGGGTGCATTGTTTCAGGATGTCCATGCAGCCGGGGCCGCTCATGCGGATGACGGCGATAGCCCCCTGTCCTGCGGCGGTGGCCTGTGCGGCTATGGTGCGTTCCGGGTCAGTCATGGTTCTATGGATTCAAAAAAGCCGCCCCCGAGCAACTTGCCTCCGTCGTAAAAGGCGCAGACCTGTCCCACGGCCAGGGCCCGGAGGGGCGTGTCAAAGCCCAGGCGCACCTTTCCTTCTTCCAGATATTCGCAGGAGGCCCATTCCGCCTTGGCCCGGTAGCGGGGCTGGGCCATGACGCGGGCCGGCAGGGGGGAGAGCGTGTTGGAAATGCCGCCGACCACGGCGCGGGACGCGTACAATCCCCGCGTGGACGCGTCTTCGTATCCCAGAATCAGGCGGTTGCGCTGGACATCCTTTCCCACCACCACATAGGCGACTCCCTCCCGCGGGGAGGCGACTCCGTGCCCTTTCCTCTGGCCTATGGTGAACAGATGCAGGCCGTTGTGCGTACCGAGCGTCCTGCCTTCCGTGTCCACGATTTTGCCGGGCTTGTCCGGCAGGTAGTGGCGCAGGAAATCGCTCATTTTTACCTGGCCGATGAAGCAGATGCCCTGGCTGTCTTTCTTGCGTGCTGTGGGGAGGCCGTATTTTTCCGCAAGAACGCGCACTTCCGGTTTCAGCAGATCCCCAAGGGGAAAGACGGCGCGGGCTATCTGGTCCGGGCGCATCAGGGACAGGAAGTAGGATTGGTCCTTGTTCGGGTCCCGCCCGCGCAGGATGAAAGCCCCTTGCGGCGTGTTCATCCTGCGGGCGTAATGGCCGGTGGCGACGTAGTCGAATCCCTGTTCCAGGGCATAATCCAAGAAGACGCCGAATTTCATTTCCCGGTTGCACAATACGTCCGGGTTGGGCGTATATCCGGCGCGGTAGCCTTCAATCAGATAATTCACGATGCGGGAGCGGTATTCGTCCACCAGGTCAATGACCCGGAATTCAATACCTGTTGTTTTGGCGACGGCCAGCGCGTCCTGAATGTCCTGTTCCCACGGGCATTCGCCGGGAATGCCTTCGTCATTCACCCAGTTTTTCATGTAGGCCCCCACTACGTCATGGCCCTGCTCCACGAGCAGGGCCGCTGCCACGGAGCTGTCCACTCCGCCTGATAAGCCTACAAGGATGCGTGCCACGATGCTGGAAAAGATATGGGGGTGATAAGGCGGACCGCTTTGAGAAAGGCTTTGCCGCCTGCCCCTGTAAACCAAAGATGTTTCCGTAAGCCAAGACAAAAAGCGCGGAATACAGGCATCCTGATCCGGTTATTCGGCGGAGCTTTCGACATATCTCTGGCTTTTAAGCGGGTGGCGTAAGCTCAATTTGCCATGCGTATCCTGTCCCCATGGTTCGTGGCGGCGTACGTTATGAATGGCGTCTGGCATTTTTCCCGCTGTGGGACGGTTCCGGATGTCTAACGGCGTATGAAAGAGGGTGAAGATTCCAGTTCCTTCATGATGCGTTCTGCAAGATCCCGGGGAGAGTCGGCAGGGGAAGCCGGAAGTTTCCGGAGCCATTGTTCGCGTTTCAGCCAGGTACGCTGTCGTTTGGCGTATTGCCGGGTGGCGAGGGCCAGCTGAATCTGGCAGTTTTCACGGGAGATTTTCCCGCGCAGCATGCTTCGTATCAATGCCAGGCCCAGGGTGCGTTCCGCTGTGGCGGAGCATGGGCCGAGGGAAGCCGCTTCCTCCACCGCACCCTCCTGCATCATGCGTGCGGTACGGAGGGCGATTCTTCCGTCCAGTTCAGGTACATCCCTGCTGATGACCCAGCCGGGCCCGCGTGGCGGGGCCAGCCAGTTCTTCTTCCAGAAGGAAAGCGGTTTCCCTCCGGCAAGGACGATTTCCAGATTGCGTTCCACATAACGCCGGTTGGCGGCATCCGTCGAGGCCGCTCCTTCCGGGTCCAGGGAAGAAAGCCTGGCGTATAGCGCTTCCGTGGAACAGTGCGCGAACGAGGCGCGGAGAGCAGCGTCCCCCGGCGGCGCTTCCGACAGGCCGTGGGAGAGGAATTTAAAGTACAGGCCGGAACCTCCCGTGACGATGGCTATTTTCCCACGTGCGCGGATTTCTTCCATGCAGCGCATGGCGCGGTGATAGTGTTCCGTGGCATTCCAGTTCCTTTGGACGGGAATAATGGAAACCATGTGGTGGGGAACCCGTTCCCGGTCCGCCGGGGAAGGCGCCGCCGTCAGGATGGGCATTTCCCGGTACACCTGGTAAGCGTCGGAACTGACAATTTCTGCGTCCAGCATCTCCGCCAGTTCCACGGCTGCCGCGGATTTCCCCGACCCGGTGGGACCTGCCAGGAACAGGGTCATGGGAAATGCTGCCTGATTGGGTGGAAAAGGTTCAATCATAACATGGAGTGATGACGGATAGAGCTTATTGTTTTTGTGAGGCCCTAAAGACTGCTCCTGCTTAAAAGCTGTTGGAGGAAGCGGAAAAGCGGAGGCGAGATGGCCTCATATCCCAGGGCGTTGAGATGAAGGCCGTCCCAAGTATAAAGGCTGGCATCCTTTCCCGGAAGGAAGAAATGAAGGGGGAGGACATGGACATTTTTTCCAAAGTCGTGTTGGAGCAGACAATTTCTGAAGGTTTCCATGCGCGACCCTTTTTGCGCGATAAGCGGGGGGATGACAATGATGGCGGTCGTCTCCGGGCTGTAAATCTCCCTGATTTTTTTGACGATGGCCACGTTTCCCTGAAAAGCCGTCCATCCCAGGCTTTTTTGCACTCCCAGATTGTTGATTCCCGAATACAGGACGATTATTTTGGGAGTCAGCGGGCTTGTCAGGCCGTCATTGATGCGCCAGAGCAGGTTGCCCGTGGTCTCGCTTCTGGTTCCCAGGTTGAGGCATCCCAGAGGGGAAAACCAGGTTTCCCAGGAACGTTTCCCTTCTCTCAGCCAGAATTCCATGGTGGAGGAGCCCAGGAACAACACGGGGGCATGGGGATTCAGCCGGGCGTTGCGTTTGTCCTGCCGGTGTTTTTCCAGCAGGGCGCCCTGTTCCGGGGAATAGGGCAGGGGATGAACAGCCAAATGGTAACGGTAGGCGTGTTTGGCGCACCAGACGGCGCCTAATGCGGCCGGAACGGTTAAAAGAAAAAAGAGAATACAGGCCTTAATTTTTTTTGGGAACATGGGTGATGCGGTCGTTGGCGACATAGGGCAGGCAGGCCGGGAAGAGTTTTCTCAGGAAAAGGTAGAATGCGACAATAAGGAAAATGATGGCGGGGATTAATACAAAGGGAGCGAAAAAGGATTGTTTCCAAATATGGGTGGGGATCAACATGATTAAAGGGTAATGAAGAACGAATATCAGGAAACAGGCGGGAGCATAATTGGACAGCTTTCTGGCGACGGGAATTTTCTTTTCCAGCCAGATTCCAAGGGCCATGAGAAGAAGCGCCCCGAAGACAGGGCAGAGGGAATTCAAATGGACAGCCGGCCAGGAGATGTTCCATACTCCATAAGATGCCAGTATTTTGTGCATGTTCCATTCCGGGTTATTCTGGCAGACGCTTAAATAGTTGGTGATGCTGAGCAGAAACCCGGCGCCTACGGCGAGCAGGACGAAGGGAGTAAAGGAATTTTTGTAAAAGTGTTTTACTTCAGCCAGTTTGATGGAAGACAGGAAAAGGCCCAGGCTGAACAGGGAGACGGTGAATGGAGCAAGAGTGATTTTGTTGGACGGCACGGGGTATTGGAGCCAGTCCGTGCTGAAGCAAATCAGGATTAGGACAAAAACCGGATATCTCAATTTCAGCAGGATGGGGGAAATGAGGGAACAGAGAATGATATCCCTCAAAAACCATGTGGGCGGGGAAAAGGGCTCTCCCGTCAATTGTAACGGCGCAAGATAGTTGCGATATGCGGGACAGGTTGTTGCGATATTTCGCCACTTGCGGCCAGGAAAAGCCCCTTTCCGGAAGCCTGAAAAGAGGTGAAAAAAACGCCTGAAAACGGGTGAATTTGCGTGACTTTTACCCCCGAATTTGCTATAAAAAACTCACCGGAAGGAAGGTTGATCCGTACCTTGAACCGGGGCTATTGCCGCCGCTGCCATCAGCTTTATTTTGGCGTTGCAAAGGGAGTGCATAATTTCCGCCCTGCGCTCGCGCGGCACCCCATAAGGCCGGGGGTTGCCTGTCGTCACCATCCGGAACATCCGGGCGTATAAATCAGGGGAAGCCTCGGCACTGTGCCAGCACCAGCAGGACCAGCGGGAATTCTCCGATTCCCCGCGCCGCCAGGGCACTTCAATCCGGCATGCCTCCCGTCCGTATTCTTCAATCATGGTTAAGGCATACGTTAAATCCTCCGGGGCTGAATCCGGTAAATGCCGCTCCTGAAGAACATCGGCCAAATGGACGGCCACATGGGCACGCACGGCATAGCAGCACCCATAGGTTAAATGCCGATCATCCCCGGAAGAGTACCACAGGCACTCCGGATGGTCCGTCATCCAGTGCAGCCAGTCCCCATCTAAAAGCGCCGTGTCAGCATCCAGCTTGACGAGTATATCTTCAGGGGCTGCCCCTGCCGTCATGGAGCGCAGCACTCCCACAATGGCGCCGGGGCCGCGTAAATTCCCGCCGCGCATCCAGGATGTCTGATCATAGACGGCTCCCAGCTCTTCCAAGGCCTCCACCGTTCCGGCATCCACCGGAGCGTGGCAATCATCCAGCACCCGAACCAGGGCAGACGGGCAGGCCATCCGGGCGCACCTGGCCGCCGCTACGGCTTCCGGGGCGTCTTCCTTATACGTGAATATGTGAATTCTGATCATAAAAAACTACGGTCCCCACGGATAATACGTGCCGCCCCCTACGGGAAGCTGAATGGTGCCCAGGGCATACTGGATTACCTCGTCGCCTTTAATGACGGCCAGAGGGAAGGAATAATAAAACAACCGGGACGGCCTTGCGCCGTCTATGGATGTAAGCATGAAGGGATCTACCGTCCCCGCGGAGGAAATGACGGCCATGCCCGTGATTTCCTCGTTTTCATTCAGAATCAAATTCAGCCAGACTTCCCCTTCCATCATCGGCAAATCCTTGCTTGCCGGGGCATCTCCCAGCACGCGGCCATTCAGCATGATTTTCCCGGGCGTGATGGTGGCTCCCGTCTTCTGGCCGTCTTCATCGTATTCCAGTTGAACGCGGAATCCGTAGTCGTTCGGCTCCGGCGTCGCGGATGACCAGATAACCTCGCCGCGGGGGCTAACGGTCGGGGCCTTGGGGCTGATGCGTGCGTTGGAATCGTAAGTCAGGGACAGGGCGGGATTGTCCTGCACCTGATCCTGGTTGTCCCGGTCATCCATAGCGGCCTGGTTGCTGTAAAGCTGCTGCTGTCGGTCAATCATGCTTTGCAGGCTCAAATGGTCGGGAACTCCCGTGGATATATACGTGTTGCCCGCGGATAAATCCACCGTGACGCCCTGTATGACCGTCCGCATGTCCAGCCAGGCCGGGTTGGCTCCTGCAATCGACAAGCGCCGCCCCAGCAGCAGGTCCGGGCGGATGGCCGCCAGGGCGTCCACGCTTCCGGCCCAGGGAGCCACGCGGGTCATTTGGTAATAGGCGGCCAAGACGGGCCTGTAATTTGGCCAGTCCGCTTCGCCGCTCCCGCTGCCTCCGGACGGAGGCGGGAATGCAGAACCGTCCTCCGGTCCCAGGGTGCCGTGTCGGTCCACTTTGTAAGACCGTCGGCGAACATTGGTCGTGATGCCCCGCCAAGTCAGCCAGTTATAATACCTCGTCACCTTGTCCCCGTTAATCGTCACGGTTTTTTTCCTGGGGAATATCAATTCAAACCCCTTTTTCGGAGGGGAATCTATGTAAACATATTGCTTGAAGACTACTTCGCACCACTTGATCGCCGTACAGGATTCCGATAAATCGCCAAAAGCAAGCCTGTACTTGGTGGCGCTCGTGCTATAATTTTTGGCTTCCTGCCCTTCCACGGCGGGGGTTTCCCGTTGGATCGCGCCAAATTGCGCGCCTGGCACCTTGGCTAATTCCGGAATCCAGTTAGTCCACCACTTTCGGGCATCCTCCGGCCCGGTCGGCATCTTTTCCCCCAGGACCATCATTTCCGGTTTGGCAAAATTGTATTGGGGGCCATCCACGCCATCCTCGTCGGTGTCGTCCGGGTCATCCCCCGTTCGCGGGTCGGACAGTTGCACGATCGTGCAGCCTTCCTGGTGCAAGTCCGCCCCGGCTGGGTGAACAACCGTGGACGTGGCGTACTTGCCCCGCGTCATCACCACCCCCACCGCGGGGGGCACCAGGTCCACCCGTTCCGTCAGCTGGATTTTTGACAATCTGTGCGCGATCCGGTCCAGCGTCACCGGGTCCAGGCGGTCCCCGTCCGCAATGTGCAGCACGGGGCTGGCTCCGGAATAATCAAACCAGGCCACCATGCCGGGCCGGGAACTTAGGAATTTGCGCAGCAGGGAGGCGTGCTTGTCACAGGCGACATCCGTGTCCCATATCCAGGCGGAATCATCCACATCCAGCACATAATCCGTCACCAGCGCCCCATGTTTGCGGGCGTTGTCCAGCACCGTCCGGAGGGCCGCCGCGATCTTGATGCGCCGTTTGACCGACGCCCCGGAGGATAGGCCGGAAAACGCCGCAAACGAGAAAGCAATCCTGCCCGCCCCGATGCCGGAGCCGAAAAACGTCGTGCCCTCCATCGGCTTCCAGTGGTCGCAAATTTCCACCTGCCACACGTAGCCGGACGCGGACAAGGCGGCATCACATTTGCGCACGGTGCCGTCCAGCACCGTCACGCCGTCCCACGCCACCCGCACGCGCTCTTTATAAGAGAAGGGGGCGGCATCCATCATTTCCCGGCCCAGCTGGAAAGACACCTGGGCCGCCGTAAAATTCCGCCATTGCCAGCTGCATGACTGGCTGGCCAGTCCCGTCAATTCTACTGTTCTAATGTCCATACCCCCGCTGTGAATCAATCTTGTTCAGGCGGCTTTTCAGCTCCGCCACTTCCGCGTTCAGCTTTTGCGCCGTTTCCTGGCTCCTGGAATACCTGCCTAGTATCTCCCGCACCAGCTCCACCATGCCGTGAATCGCGGGCGTTTCGTCCTGGCCGCGGTCGTTGCCAAGAAGCATTTTCAGCTGGCTGGCCAGCTGGGCACGTTCGCCCTTGTCCACCTGTCCGTCCTGTAACGCCTTGCGCACAACGTCCTCCACCTGGTAAAGGATTTCATAGTCGGAACTTCCGGCCAGATCCCCCGCTTTCTGAACAGCCCCCTCCCGGTATTTCCGCATCCATTCCGTCAGTTCCATTGCTGCCATGCTTTTGGCCTGGATGTCTTCAGGCAGGGCGGTTACTTTCCGGGCGGCTTCTTCCAGGCCCTTGATTTTCTGTTCCTGGTTTTCCTGTGTCTTTTTAGCGGTCAGGATGTCATTCATGGACTTCCAGGCTTGTTCCGCGGCTTTCACCATGCCCCGGTCGGCGTCGGAATTGTAAGCATTGCCGAATTTTTCTTTCAGGGCTTTTAAGAATTCTTCCGTCCATTTGGCGTCACTCTCGTCCCGCTTGTCCCATAACTTCTGGTCCTTGTTGCGCAAGCGGCCAATCGTGTCCCGAAACCTGGTGGCGTTCTCCTGGGCCTTTTTATTACCCTCCGCATACTTGTCCGCAAATCCAGAGAAGGAATCTAGGCTTGCTTCCAGTGTTTCCACAGCCGTGTTCATGGCCGTTTTGGTAGCGTCCAGTTCTTTCTTACGCGCTTCCGCGGCTTTGGATAGAGCTTCCGCCGCCGTCCGGGAAATTGTAGCATCCCTCCGCTGGTTATCCTGCCAGGCATCCGTCTTTTTCGTTTCCGTTTGCACGTCGGAATCTGCCTTTGCCTGGACGCCCTGCACAGTCAGAACATTATTCAGCCGTTCCTTGGCCGTCGTCACAGCTTCATCTAAAGCTTCTTGCTCTTTGAATAAATCAGCCAAAGATGCTGTTCTGTTTTTGATTACCTCTCTGGCGACTTTTAACGCATCCGCATAAGCCATATACAAGGCATCCCCGGACTTGCCGCGCACATCGCCCAGCAACCCCGTATTCTTGATGCCTTCCATCATGTTGTTCAAGGCGGCCTCCTGCTGCTGTTTTTCTGCAATCAGCCGGGCCATCATTTCTCCATTGGTGGCGGATGGCATGCTGGCATCTTTCCGCATGCCATCCATTAAAGCTTGTACATGCTTCAGGGTTTCTTCGTCCTGATTCTTTTTCTGCTGTAATCCGGCCACCAGCGGGATGCCCACGCCGCCCAGCATGGCCGCTTTAGCCATTTCTTTCGGCGCGTCTGCAATTTCCTTTTCCAGCTTCTTCTTTTTGGCTGCCAGTTCCTGCCATTGTTTCAGGGCCGCTTCCGCATTCTTGAAAGCGTCCGCCTGGCCGTAAAATTGCTTCGTGTCTAAATTCTTCACTCCCGCCGCTGCCGGGCTGGATTGGGTAAGCTCCTGCATGCGCCTGATCTGTTCCGCCTTGGCTTCGGCCAGTGCTTCGGCTTTTTTCACGGCATTTTCCGCCTGCTGCCGTTCGATAGCCCGGCGTTCTCCGGCGTCTTTGGCGTCGATGGCCGCCAGGGCGTCCCGGGCCTGGCTCTCCGTCATTTCCCCGCGAATCTGTTTTTGCCTGATGATGCTGCGGTTCTTCTCATTTTCGATGGCCAGCAGCTGGGCCTGCATTTCCAGGTTCCGGCTCGCCTTTTCGTCCAGGGCTTCGATCGTCCTTTTGCGGGCGTCGTAAGCGTCATTGATCTGTTTGACCAGGGAATGTTCCTTCTTCAGCGCCTGTTCCTGGTTCAATCTCCCCAGTTCCGCACTCATGCCCGCCTGCCAGGCTTCCACCTTCGCTTTCCCCTTCGCCAGCACGTCCGCAAGTTGCGCGGACACTTTTTTAGCGCCCAGGCCAAACGCATCATTCAGGGCATTTCCGGCAGCCCGGCCCAGCCCCCAGGCTTCCTTGCCCAGGTTGAGGACATTGGTGGCGTTTTGCAGGCCGCCTTTGAACTTGCGCCATTCCTGCATTTTATCACCCGCCCAGGTTTGAACCTGTCCGGGAAATTTGGATAAGGCGTCAATGCTGCGCTGTAGCCATCCGGACTGCTGCTTGACGGCATCCGCAGCATGGCCCACCGTTTTGTCCGCGCCCTGGACCGTTGCGCCCAGCGCGTCCAGTCCGTCAATCCTCACAGTCCAGTCATTAGGCGTTGCCGCCTGTGTCTCCGGATAAGCGGGCACGGCTCCCGTCTGCCCCCCCACGCCTCCGGATGGAAGCGCCGGAACAGACTTGACCGCCCGGGACAATTCATCCATGCCCTTGCGTACCTGGTCCAGCGTCCCCTCCGGCTTGGTAGATGCGGCCAGGCTCTTGGCCAGCGTGGCGTCCATCCTGGCCAGCAGCGCGGCAATCTGGTCCAGCCGCGCCATCATCCATTCATTCCCGCCTTCCCGGGCGGAGGGGACAGGAAGGGGGGAATGATCCGGGGCAGCAGCCCCGCGGGCCACCTCTTCCACGGCTTTGGACACCCGGGCAATTCCGGACTGCATTTCTTCCAGGGCCTTGTCCGTCCGTCCCTGGGCGGACGTTCCGTTGGCCGCCACTCCTTCCGCATGGGCGATCGTCCCGTCCAGATGGTCCAGTCCCTCCACCTGTATGGTCATCTTGCCAGGGGCGGATGCCCCGGAGAATGCCCGGGCATCCGCCACGGTTCCCACCCCTCCGGAAATAAGTTCCCGCGGCAGCCCCTTGGCTGCCGTGGAAAGATCGTCCACCCCCTTGCGCACCTGGTTAATCCCGCTCATGTCCGCCCGGGTGCCAAGCGTCAGGGATATGTCAATATTGTTGTTCATCAGTTGATTTCTCCGGTCAGGGCAAATTTGAATTCTACGGCCTGCCAGGCCGCCCCGCGCAAGTCCACCCCGTACCAGTGTTCACTGGTCAGGGGGTACGGGCGGGGAGGGTCCACGGTGGCGGCGTATTCCCTCACGCGCTGGGGGCGGCCCTGGTAATAGCAGGTCAGCCAAGTGACGCGCCCCAGCGGGTGCAGCGTGAACAATTCCTGGACGTCCAAGCCCCAGGCACGGGCCGCCGCCGCTGTCGGGAACGGATGGGCCACTGTGAAAGACAGCTGCATCAGGGCGTTGCCCCGCGCCCGCTGAAGCATCCAGGAACTGCCCAGCACGCCGTCCCGCTGCACCTGGACGGAGGCCGTAACGTCCACCGGAGCCGCCATAAGATCCCCCTGTTTGCAGAGCGTGACCGCATCCAGGCCGTCCGGACGGTAAATCACCGTGTCTGTGGATTCATAGGCCATTAGAAGGAATCAGGATTGAGTGAAATAGCGGAAAAACGCCACGGAGGCGGAATCCTTGAGAACAAAGGAAGGGTATTCAATCGCCGTGAATAATTTGCGGCCTCCCTGGGCGTTAATGGCTTCGACTGTAAGGATCACTACTTCCTTGGTCTGGTAAGATCCGGCATCACCACGCGAAAACCGTAATACCCAGTTGCGCCGCGCCCAAACCTGGGACGCCTGCCACGGTTCCGCCAGTCCCACCAGCGCGGCAACTACGGCGGCCATGGCCGGGGCCTGCTCCGCTGGTATTTCGTCCGCCGTATAGCGGGCCGGAGGGCGATAACCGCTCTTGTCCCGATAAATGGGCGTCAAAATGAATTCATCCCATTGACCCGGACGGGGGAACTGTATTTGTATTTCTGCGTCGTTCATGATTAGAGAGGTATGTTAATATCTTCAAAATCCGCTGTTTCCTCGGATTCAATGGCATTGACGGCCATTGCTTCCAATGCGTGATAGGTTGGATTGGTCAATCCATTGGCATAAAGGTGCCTGGTGCCTGTGCCCGCGTCGGCTGAAAGGGCATATGTTTTCTCATTGCGCGCGTCGATGACCAGGGTGCTTACGCCTGTTCCTGCCTCGAAAGCGATGAAGCCGCGGAGAGAAGCTATCTTGAACAGGGTATTGGCGCTGCCGCCTCCCAGCTCCATATAAAGAGCCGCCTTTTCCTCCCGCACTGTTGTACTCGGCGGCCCGCTCTGCATGTAAATAAGTCTGTTCAGCCCGTTCGGCATCAGCTCATTCGTCCCTAATGGAAGAAACACGGTTGTCGTCTTCACCTGCCAGTTCCCAACGGACGTTACATAAAAAATTTCCCTTACTCTGATTTCATACCCCTTGCGGACAGTATCGTAAGGCGTATTGATGGTAACATCGATGACTTCCCCATAGTTGACGGCCAGATTGTTCCCCGGAATTATGGAATAAGAATCCATCGTCAACCCGGTTCTGACGGTTCTTGAGCCGCGGGCCAGACCAAAAGTAAATTTAGCGAAGGCTGTCGCGTTGACCGCAAGGGAAAATCCGCACACGGAACTGTAATTAAATTGACCGTTAGGTCCTGTCAGGGGAATAACCGCTGACCCGTACGCATTGGAATCGGCAGAAGCCGCGCCCACCGAAAAACGCTGTGTCAACCCGGCAAGAGTACCGTTGGAAGATTTAGAAATGGAACCCGCGACTGTGATCGAACTGGAATTAAGGTATATAGGCTGAACCAACGCTGATACAGCACCGGCCAATCCTGACGTATAAAAGCGATTAACCGCGCCCGTATCGGTCGGCGCACCGACAGCCAGCGGAATATTGATGCCGCCATTGGCGTTAATAGCCCCCGCCGCCGTCAGACCTCCGGCCAGCGTCATGTTGCCGGATGCATCCACCTGCGGTATGGCCGCCAGAGCATTAGTCGCCGCCGTGGCGGAATTGGCCGCGGCAGTGGCAGATGTTGCGGCATCGGAGGCAGACGTGGACGCGGCAGCGGCGTTCTGGCCAGCTGTCCGCGCCGCAGCCTCGGCGGTCGCGGATGATTGTCGTACATCCCGCCCCAGACTGTTCAGCTGCCGCGCGGTGGCCAGCTCCACCCCTCCCAGGGTGATGCCGTCGTCATAGTCCACTACTACGGTCATCAGCGGGGCCATCGTGCCGTTCACGGCGGGCGGGTTGGTCACCTCCGTCACCAGGCCGCGCCCAGGGACGGACGGAGTAAGCACGGCGTGCATGCCCAGCGCGTAGGGCGTCATCTCGGTCCCTTCGCATACCTGGATGATAATGACATCTCCGCGCGTCAGGGGAACGCCCGGCGTGAATACCCACGTAGCCGTCTGGCCGCTGGTCAGGTTGGACACATAGGCGGAGGTGCCAATCAGGCTGTAATCTCCGTCCACCAGCTTCCAGACACGCAAGCAATACTGATTCAGGGCGGGGTCGGTGAAAAAATACACAGTGGAAATACTCGTCAGGCGGCAGCTGTCGGGCAGATGTCCCGCCAGAATCTCGTCTCCCCAGGTCATCGCGTAGCCTCCCACGATGGTCCAAGTGTCGGCGGCGTCCCCGCTGGACAAGGTGGATTTCCCGGTCACCGCTTCCAATTCCACGCCCGCGTCCTTGAGCGCGTCCGGCAGTTGTGCGGCCAAGGCGTCGGCTACCAGTTCGGACCAGTCGGCCAGCACCTCGTCAGGCGGCGCGTAATCCCCGGGCAGCAAGTCCGCCCGGACCGTCACCCGGATCAGGCGGGACGTGCGCTGCGCCCCATCCGGAGCCACCAGCACCACCTCGCCGATCAGGTCAATCCGGGATTGATCCCCCATGACCTCCGCCAGCTGTACCGTATTAACGGACAGGCTGCCGACATAGGCAGCGCCCAGGGCATCCTCCACATGTTCCAGCCCCGTGGCGGCCAGCACCAGGGCATCGTCCCCCAGGGATTTTTTCACGGCCAGCACGGGCACCTCGTCAGAATTCGAGGGGGTGCCGGGGCCGTCCGTCAGGACGATGCGCAGCGGCATCTTGTCGCCCCGCACCAGGGCCATGTCAGTCAGCGGCACCTGGCCCGCCGTCGTCAGGGCCAGCGTGTTAGCATCTATGTATATAATCATGATTGGAAAGATGGAAGGGGGAAAGCGGAGCCGCCGTACCCGGACGGCTCCTGGATGGGCGCAGGGTTAATCCGCCGCCAGCTTGGCCAGCGCCAGGCTCGTGAACGTAGCCAGGGGGGAATTCTTGATGGATAGCTCAAACTCGCACGTCACCGGATCGGACGCGAAATTCGGGCTGTTGGTGAGGGATAAATCCCCCATCACGCAGAAATGGGCCAGCTTTTCGGCGTTATTGCCGGAGTTGCGCAGTTCTCCATACACCCAGCAACGGATGTTGCCGGAGGATGAAAACGGCGCGGCTTCCTGGTCATCTTCCAGGTTGTCCGCCACGCCGAACGCCAGCTGGATCGCTTCGGGCGTCACCTCCTGCGTCGTGAACTTCAGCTTGGACTGCTGGGCGATCGACAAATCGCGCATTTCATAAAATCCCGCGTCGTTCACGCCTTCCACCGTCGCCGTCTTCTTCTGGCGTTCGCTGGTAGCCGTCTTGATCTTGCCCAGGGTCAGCCACGGGCCAGGCTTTTCCGGGGTGGGAGCGTCGGGCTTGGCCCCTTCTCCCACCGTGTTTCCTGCGGTGACGGTTTCCCCGAATTTTGCAATGCGGATGATCATGCCTCCGATCAAATTATCGACAAATCTTTTTTCGTATGCCATGTGCTTGGTTTGGTTAATAGTTAATTGTTAATGGTTCGTCGTTCCGGCTCCGGTCCGTTAAAATACCCGGCAGCCGGCTTTTGCCTGTTCGAGTGCCGCAGCCTGGTCGGGCGTGACGTTCACCACCACTCCGGCCAGGTAGGTCATGCCGCTGATGTTGGTGCCCGTCCTGGTCACGCGCACTTTCACCAGTTGCGGCTTGGCCTGGCTGCTGACGCCTGCTTCCCCCGCGGCGGATGCCGGGGCCGTCTGTTCTTTTTCTGTCTTTGCCATGTTGTTGCTATGGGTTCAGGGTTTCTCGGATCGAGAGGAAAATCACTCTGCCGTCCACGTTCTTCAGTTCCGGCACTTGTTCCGTGCTTAGTTCTGTAATTTCCGCCACCCAGGGGGCTGTCCCGGCCAGCTCGTCATTGTGCGGGGACCATTTGCGCAGCCGCCGCAGCACGGCGGCGGTCAGGGCGGACAAGCGGCGGATCGTGGGGTCAGCCCCCACTTGCCCGGTCGTCATGACCAGGATGGCTGCCGTGGCGACAACCACGCCGGGGTCCGGCATGTCCACACCCTTCCAGGGCGGCGGCTGGGGTGCCTGGGGCATGACCGCGATGGCCGCATCATACTGCGCCACGGCCAGGGCAAGGTTGTTCACTTGGTCGCTGGCGTCAAACGGGTCCGGAATCACGTAATTGGCCAGTTCTTTTTTTCCGGCCAGGCGGTCGATCACCGCCTGGGCAAACACGTATTCGGGGCCGTCTGGTAGTTCATCATTCATGCTTGTTCAATCGGTTGGAAATTCTAGTTGCCAGGGTGTCCACAGCGGAGGTTTTCACGGCGTCGGTCAGTTCCGCGTCCGACGGCAGCACGGTGCGGTCGGGGTCGTGCGTCACGGATTTCAAGAGCAGCCCCAGCGGCGTTATTTTCTGCTTCCAGCCCTTGTACATGCGCTTACGCTCCTGGACGCGGGCCAGGTAGGGCATGCGGCTTTTGACGCTGTACAAGACCATGATTTCCTCCTGGGGAATTCCGGCCTCGGCCAGCGTGATCCGGCGCTTGCGCAAAGGGGAATCCGGCCCGGGGACAAGCAGGCTTTTGGTGGGGCGGCCCGTCACGGGGGAGATGCGGCCAGTCGCCCGGACCGTGCCGCCCAGCAGGTGCAGGCGCACCCCCGTATGGCTCACCGTCACGCGGGCCGTGCGGCCCTCCATATGGCTTTCCGTGGCTTCCGCCGCCCCGGCCCAGTAGTTCCGCGATCCGGTCTGCTGGGATCGGTCGATAAAATGATTCTTCAGCAGGTCGCGCAAATCGTCCCCGGCGTGCCGGGTCATGGCCTGCAAATCCTCCGGCGTGACCATCCTGGCCAGGGCAACGGACATGTCCAGATTCACCTGTAAACTGATCATGCCCGGCCTCCTTCCATGATTGCCTTGTCCCCGCGGATGCTCACTTGCACATCCAGGTTGCGGCTGATCCAGTCGCGCAAATCCTGATCCACTCCTTTCATGCTCGCCTCGGCTCTGTTAAAATCTTCCCGTCCGGATGCCGCGTCCTGCAACCCGTCCGCCGATACGGACTTCACACCCATCCCACTGTTAAAGTCAAAAGGCGGGTAGCCCGTGCCCCACCGGGAAAGCAAGCTCCATATCCGGCTGGACACCAGGGCACGTTTTCCTTCAGCATCTACTCCCCGGCGTTCCGCGGGGGAAAGCTGCGCATAGGCTTCTTTCCAGCGCGTGTCCCAGTCCCGCGGTTCTTTTCTGGTTCCCACCCGAACCAGCTGCCAGGCGTGGGGCCTGTCGTCGGCCAGCAGGTTTTCTTTCCAGGCATAATTCCGTGCTTGCGCCACCGTCTGGTCAAAAATCAAATTCTGGCGTCCGGGTGTCGTCATGTCCCGGATCGTCCCCTCGGCATCCTCCGGGGCTTCGTAGTTGTAAAATTTCAGGACCGCGTTCAGGAATTCACGGGCGGAAGCGTTCAGCCATTCTCCGTTCAAAATTTTCCGGGATCCGTCCCGGATCGCCTGCACGGTCTGAAGATGGTTGCAACCAGCCGAAAAGATAGCACGCTGCGTGAATTCCCGGCCCATTTGTTCCAGCTGGGCGGAATTCAAGTTGGTCGGCATCAGCCGCTTTCCCATCAGTGTTTCTTCGGCGCTTGGCATCCTATTAACTATTCGCTTTTAACTGTTCACTGCCCGCATGCGCGGGCCTTACATCACCCCGCCGTGGCGGCTCATGCCCCACCGGATCGGCCTTCCGGAATAGTGCGGGCTGGGGGTCTTGTCGCTGGCGTCATCGGTGATCACGTAGCTGCCGGAGGATAATTCCTTCAGCACGTCATTGGCGTGCTGCCACTCCGCTTTCCGCTCGTCCGTCATGGCCAGGGCAAACCGGACCAGGACGCGGTAACGGACAATGGCCCCGGCTTCCGCCATCAGTTCCGCGGGGATGCAGTCAGGGCTTCCCTGTAACCTGGTGCGGCCTCCGGAGGCAATGCGGCTGCGGATGGTGGCCGCCGTCTCGGCCAGGATGCCGGGGATGGGATCGGGCTGCACCTGGGCGCGGTCGCGCGTTACGCTGGCCAGTTCCCCGGCGTTCAGTACCTGGTTCAGCACATCTTCAGTTAATGGGTTCCACATGGTTTTTCCTTCCGGTAAGTTCCGGGGGCGGCGTTGCGCCCCCGGAACAGTCCTCGTCAATCTGCCATTCCTGGTTACGATACTTCGATACGTGCGGCGGCTGCCGGATTGGTCACTTTCCGGTGAGTGGACCAGTACATCATGTCCACCACTTCCAGCGTCCGTTCTTCGGACAGGATTTCCGGGCCGGAAGGTTCCAGCGTGAAATCCTTGGCTGCTGACATGTCGTTGCGCGTCGGCGCGTCCTGGGAGTAGAACATGAAAATGTCCGATCCCATAATGCCCTGCATCTTGCCGGACTTCCCGCGTGCTGCGGGCTGGTAGGGCATGGATGCCAGGGACACGTCAATGTCCGGGAACACCAGCATGTTCTTCAGGATGTCCAGGCTGGCAGTCAGTTCCAACCCCTGAAGGCGATTAAGGAAGAACGGATGATTCTTCATGATCACCCAGGCTTTCAGCCCCAGGATCAAATGCGTCGGCTTGCGCCCGATAGCCGCCTGGATCGTCAGGGCCAGGTTATCCAGTTCCTGGATGATGTTGGCTTTCTGTCCGGCGGTGCTGGTCCAGTTGCCGCTTCCAGCCGTAACGGGCACCCCTGCTTTCCAGATGGTGACGGCTTCAACTTCCCTCGTGACCAGCTGGGAACTGATCAAATCCTGAAGATTGCTTTCCCGCTCATCGTCTCCTCCTCCGTCTTGTTCCATGTCGAATTTCCAACTGCCGACCTCCAATGCGTGGGGCTTGCAGTTGTAAAAATCGTCCGTGGCATTGGTGTCTATCCGCGTAGGAGAATTCCCCCTGGACAGAGCCGTTTTATAAACGCGGAACGCGTTGTCGATGTCCCGCTTCTTGTAACTTCCCACGGCGGTTTTCACCCCCACGGTTGGGAACAATTTGCGGCTGATACTGTCCGCCTCGTCCGCATAAGCGGCCTGGCACAGCTCGGTCAAATAACCGTTGTAGCTTGCAGCATTCTGAAACATATAATGTTAGTATCTATTGCTTATTGTTGGTTGTTGAGTGCGTCAGTCTCCGGCAGGGGCCGCCTGCACGGTTGGGAGGGTCAAGTAGGATTCCAACAGCTGCCCCCCGGTTCCCGGCTCGCAGGCCACGGCCACCTGGGTGCCAGTATCTCCGGCCGTAGCGGTGCCTCCGTCGTCCAGGACAAGCCTGGTTCCCTCTTCCACGCTGCCGGGGGATTCGCTCAACCGCACCCCCACGATCCCCTGATGGGCGGGCAGGATGTAATCCGTGTCTTCTCCTTCGTCTCCGCCGACGTGGACCACGCCCAGGGGGATGTCGGATTTACCGCACAAGACCAACTTGCCCGATGTGTCTTTCTTCACGAAGCAGCCTTCGCATTTGCGGAGGTCCATGCCGCTTTCCGCCCTCATGACGGCCTGTTGATGGATAATTGCCATGTTGTTTTCTGGTTATGAATAGTTAAAAGCAAATGCCAGGAGCGGTTTACTTCTGCCCCAGCCGGATCTTGGCCAGGTTCTTCGCTTTCCAAAACGAGCAAAGACGCCCGGCTGCCTTTTCTTGCGCCTGGATGTCGCGGGCCGTATTCACCAGCAGCTGGCCGCGGTCCGTCCCCATGCCTTTGCCTCCCCTGGTCGCCTGGGTTTCCCGGCGATATCCGGGCCGGGCATACTTCGGAGCGCCCCCGGACGTGCCGCCTCCCTTGCGGTTGGCCAGCAGGTTGATCATCTTGATGCCCATCTCGCGGTTGGTCAGCAGTTCTTCCTTGAGGTCCTTCTTTTCCTCGGGGGTCAAGGTCGCAAGGTCTTCGCTGTTGAGCAGCGTTTCCGCTTCCGCTTCCGCGGCTTCCTGTTCGGCGGCCATCAGGGCGTCGATTGTTGCCAGTATCTGGTCCAGCGCGGCGTCTTCCGGCAGTCCCAGCTTGGCGGCGATTTTTTTCAATTCTTCCATGTTGTTGTCTTGTTGGTTTGTGTTGTCGTTGATCGGCGCGGCCTGACTGTTGGTGATCGGGCGCTGGCCGGGGTTGTTGGGCTGGTTGGTTAGGGCCAGCCCGACGAGTTGCAGGGGGCGGAGGCGTCCGCCTCCCAGGTCCGCGCACAGCTCCACGCTGTACACGGTCGAAAAATGTTTGTAGATGCGGTCCCGGACCAGGGGGAGGCCCAGCGGCGTCCATTCAATCCGGGCGCACAGTTGCAGCCCTTCCTCCGTTGGCAGGGCGGCAAGCTCGCGCACCCAGCCGTAAGCCCGGCTATCCCGCGGCCCGGTGACGGCAACGGACACATGTTCCACGTCGGTCAGCAGCCCTTCTTCCGGGACGCCTGCTTCCACGATGGCCCGCACGGCCTCATCGTCGATGACCTGGACATATTTTTTTCCGTCCGCTGTCTGCTGGGGATGTTCCCCCCAGCGTTCGATGTTATACCAGCCGTCCCCCGGGTTTTCCCAGGGCTGCAAATCTTCCAATGTAATGGTTTTCATCCTTCTTGACTTTTTGTCTGTGTTGGTTACGGTGTTGTTACGGTGATGCGCGGCCTGGGGGCCATCCGTTAAGGCCGCGTTAGCCCGTGCGGGGAGATGGCCCTCCCGTCCGTACTTCTTTTATCTCTTGTATTTCAGGGTTCCCTTTCTCATCTTTTCGGCTCCATTCAGTCGGCGGCTGTGGAAAAAGCTTCTCACCTGGCCATCCTTGCCCGTGATAAATCCGCTCATGGCAAATTTCCCGGCGTCATCCTTGTACACGCGCAGGTAGGTCTTCTGGCCGTTGTGGGATTCCCACACTTCGTGCGGGTTTTTCACGGCACGGACTGCTTCAGATAAACGCCGCAATCTCCGGTTCTGTTCCTCGGGCGTTTTGGGGGGCTGGGTGCTTTCCCAGTGATCCAGGACACCCTTGCTGAAATGCACGTCCTGCCCGTCGATGGACCGGGCCGTAAATCCCCGCGTCAGGGCTTTCCGCGCTCTTCCCGGGTGGCTGTGGCTGCTGGCCGGGTCGGGGGTCAGGGCGGACAATTTTTCCAGTCCCAGGCTTTTGGCCGTTCCGGTTTGGCCGATGGCCTCATGCTGCCCGCGGCCCCGCTTGTCCCAGCCCTTCCTGGCCCCTTCGCTGGTGCCGTAGTTGGCCAGCAGGTTTTCCTGGTCGCCGTTTCCGGCTGAATTTGCGTTTTGCCGGGGTGCTGCCGGGGTGCTTCCTGCTTTTTCCGGGTCATTGCCCACTTCCAGCCCTGCGGCGCGTTTCATGGCCGTTTCCAGCTTCCGGGCATCATTCCGGATCATGGCCGGGTTCGGCTGTGCGTTGAGCAGCTTTTCCAGCAGGGCAAGTTCCTGGGCCGTCAGGGGGGCGTTGTTCCTGGTCTGCTCAATCTGTGCGGGGATGTGTTGCCAGTTTCCGCGGCTGTTGGCCAGCAGGGGGAAGGAGGGTTGTTCCTGGGACGGCTGCGGCGCCCGGTACGTGACCGTATAGCCGGACGCCTCGCTTACTTCTTCCTCGTCGGCAATATATCCCGCGGCGGCCAATTTCGTGATGTTGTCCACCTGCTTGCCTACGTCTTCGGCTTCTTCGTATTCCAGCGTCCAGTAGGCCAGATGCGGCCTTCCCGGGAAATGGCGGTCCAGCAGGCGGCGGCTCATTTGGCGGTTGAAGCTTTCGGAGATTTCCGCGCCTTCGCCCGCCGCCAACATGCGGAATGTTTCCTGGTGGGCGTTGCCCGCCAGCGTCCCGCTGCCGGATTCCGCCAGCACGGTCAGCTCGCCGCCCGTGCCGCGGCGCACAATCTGCTTGTCGCACCACTCGCAGCGCTGTTTGAAGGTGTCCCCTCCGCGGGCCGTCGTTTCCACAGTCTTGATGTCCCCTCCGTCCGGGTAGCCGCCGCGCCCGTCCCCGATCATCTCTTCGGCGATGCGGTCATATTCCCGTGCCTGTTCGTCAGAAGTGTTTGGCGGGTATTTGAAGAAGATGGCCGGGTTGCCGAACACGTCAATGAATCCGTCCCACCCGTCCAGGGCATGGGCCTTGGCGCAGATGGCGAACATGGCGGGCAGGTCCACGGGCCGGAGGCATTCACGGATGATCAGGCGGCTTTCATCCACGGCTTCCAGCTTGGCGCATGACCTGTCGGCGGATTCGTTGTAATACCAGGCCCCGCCCTTGACAGGCCGGGCCATCAGCCACTGGTCCACGGGTTCCATCCTGATTCTGCCGCCTCCGGCCACGGGTTCCAGGTGCGCGTACCCGCGGAAGGTAGCCGATCCCATGAACCGCACCGCATCCCTCAAGTTGTCGATCTTGCCGTAATATTCCGCCAGGCATTGCTGCTGCTCGTCGGCCAGCGTTTGCAAGTCCGGGTTGTTGCCGATGGCTTTGGCATCCACCTTCACGTCGTCAGTCATTTCCGCCAGGGCGGAGGCGCGGCGGTCCAGGACCGTGCCCAGCATGTCGTCCGTTTCTTCCAGGGCGGCCCAGCACAGCATCACGTCGGCATACTGGCCTTTCCGGTACAATTCATAGAGGGCGCGGGCTTCCTGCGGCGTCAGGAATGGCAGCGGGTTCCGGCCTTCCTTTTGAGAGCGTCGGGACAAAAAGCCGATCAGCCTGATCATGCCAGTCCGGAAATTCCCTGGCCTGCCAATCATCCTGTTCACAAATTGCGGTAAAATGTTCATCGTGTTAAAATCTCCTGGTCCTGATGCCGCCCCAGCGGCGGGTGCCGGAGGCCCGGTTACTGCTCTTCCTGCTCTTGCCCTGGCGGGACTTGTGCCGCCAGGATGACGGGCTGCATGATTCCAGCCCGGTCCCGACGTGGCCCCAGTAGGAAAGCTTGCCGCTGTCAAATGTGTCCGCGTGGTTGCCCTGCGCGTCCACATCGGCCTCGAACCGTGCGCCGTTGCGCGTCACCAGGCGGTGGTCCGTTTCCAGCCATTTGCCCGGAGGCATGGCAATGAGAGCGTCTTCCAGGGCGGAGCAATACGCGGCCCCCATTGCCGTCTTGGCGTCGGATTTTTCGCCGCAGTAGCGGACAACCTGCTGCCCGTAAAATCCCACCACCCGGACCAGGCCGGACAGGTCTTTAGCCAGTTCCCGCGCCAGGAATTTTTCATTGCTGGTGTCCACCACCAGCACGCCGCGCTGCTCGCGAGGCACGGCGCCAATGACCAGTTCCAGGATGCCCAGCATGACGGCGTAGTGCTCCGTCTTCCACCTGACCACCAGCCGCTGCCAGTATATGCGGTCCCAGTATTCCGTGGCCGTCAGGCTGGACGGGTTGGACTTCTTGCCCTCCGTGCTGGCTACGTCCAGCCCGAAACACACTTTTCCGGCGCACAGGGATTCCGCCCAGTTCGGGGAGATGGCTTCACGGATCGCGATCATGCGCACACCTCCTCCCCGGCCAGGTCCAGGCCCGTGCAATGGCCCAGGCCCATGTTTTGCGCCCGGTTCAGCCAGCCCAGCGGGATGGCTGCCGTGCCGCCCTGGATAAACTTCAGGCCATAGTTGCGATCCACCGACGCGCGGTCCAGGCTGTGCGCCCTGAATTCTTCGTAGGGCACCACCTTGCCGGACAGCGGATCATAGAGCGGCAGCCCGGCCAGTTCGGCGTCCAGGGCGTCCACGCGGTGGACCGGGTAGCCCTGTTCCGTCTTGTACCAGTTCCCGGCAGCGTTCGGCTTAAATATTCTTATGCCCGGGTTCAGCAGGTCGTAGGTGTAATGCGTATCGTCCGCGGGCGGCGTGCTGAACAGCCAGAACAGGAATTCCGGGTTGCGTGAGATGATCGGTTCCACCGCGTCCCATACGCCTTTGAAGTCCGGCCAGAAGCCGATTTCATCTCCGAACACGTCACCCGTCCAGCCCCGGGCCGTGTCGGGATTGGGGGCGAGGATCTTCGTGCGGCTGTACGCCGTCCGCGTGTGGTAAATCCTGACCTGGGCCGCCTGCTTGTCCATCAGTTCCGCCAAGTCGTCCACGTTCAAAAGTTCCTTGCTGGTCTTGTCGATGACGTTGCCGCCCAGCTGCTTGCCCAGCTTGTCCTGGCAAGCTTTCAGGGCGCCCAGGGCGTCGTGCCAGATGGTTGCCTCCTTCTCCACGATTTCCTTTCCGGTCGCAATGGATGCGCTCACAAAAAAGCAATTCCGCCAGGGCTTTTCAATCATGCGGTCGATGGCCTTGCTGGCAATCGTGTAGGACTTGCCGCCCTGCCGCCTCCACATGAAAAAGCAGATGCGGAAAGCCACGCAGAACGCGGCGTCCTGAAAGGCCAGCAGGTTGACTGCCCGGAAATTGTCAGGATGATGGGGCATCTACAAATTCGGGGGTGACTGTTTTCCGCTGGCCAAACAGCAGGGCGCGCAGCCTGGCCAGTTTGCTTTCGTTGGTTTCGTTGCTGCCGACAATCGCCTGGACTTCCGGACTGGTGGCCTTGTCCAGCAGCGCCTGGGCGGCCAGCATTTGCCATTTGTCAATGTCCAGTTTCAGCCGCTGGGCTTCCATTTGGGCCTTTTGTCCGGCCAGCACCATGCCGTAAAGGCGTTGCAAATCCGCGGCGGATTTTTTGCCCGGGCGCGTAATGACTTCGTAGCAGGTTTGCAGTACGGCGGCATGGGTGGCCTTCGTGACGTTGCCCCGCTTGATTTTGGCAAGCTGGGCGGCATTGTGGTCTTCCGCCGCCCATATCCGGGGCAGCAGGTGCAGCTTGTAGTACTCGCTGATGCTTTGCAGGGACAGCCGCACGCCTCCCTCCGCCAGAATGGCCTGTACATCCTTCAGGGTGGCGTTGGCGGCAAGGGCGTCGTCCACGGCTTGCCGCAATTCCTCCGGCAAGTTGTGGATGGTGCTGTCCGGCCTGGGCTTGCGCATGGGTGTAGGGGGGTTACTGGTTGCTAAGTTCAGCTTGTCCGGCATCCGTAATGCGCCAGCGCATTTCTCCCGTGATCTTGTTGGAGATGCCCGTGATCAGGCGCAGCGCGTCCAGTTCCTTCAGTTCGGTTTCAATTTCCGCGCGGGACGGGGACGGCACCACTTGCAGCTGCACCCGGCAGCGTATGTCATCTTCACGGCGCAGCAGTCCGGCGGGGACATGGGCCAGGTCCCTCAGGATGGCCAGTCTGATTTCGGCGGTTCGGTTCATTTCTTGTTCGGTGGGGTCAGGGTTTTCAGCATGCCGATGATTTCATGCAGGTCTCTGCCTTGTTCGTTGAGGCGGTCATATATGTCTCCCAGGTCTTCTTTCCGGTCATTTTTTATGTCTCGGATTTCTCGTTCCAGCCGGGCAATATCCTCTTTGGTGGCGTATTCGTTAGCCTTGCGGACATTGAGGGGATCATTGGACAAGGATATTTTGCGAGCCTTACCCATCACGTAGCCACCCCCGCCAATAGCGCCAGCCCCCACAAGGGTGCTTATTATCTGGCCAACCGCTCCGGCATCTATCGTGCTCGCTTCCGCCAATAGCTGCATCATCATTTCAATAATTCGGCAAGGGTGGACGTGCCCTGGGTATAGGCACGATGCAGGGCGGTTGTGGCGATTTCCCCCAGCTGGATATGGCCGGGGTCGTAGATGGCGCGGAAGTCTCCGCCCCATACCAGGCCCGCCTGGCGGGTCGCTTCGGCAAGCGGCGCGTAAATGGATTTTGGGCCTTCGCTGGGGGACCAGATGTCCTGCCCGTCCTCAAACAGGCAAAAGTCCGCGGCCAGTCCAAAATTGTGCATGCTCTGGCCGCCCCTGGCCCGGGTGACGCGGGGGCGCTTGTTATATAGCGCGTCCTGTTCATCGTAGGTCCGGACGCCGCAAATGATTTTCCAATCGGCCTGTTGCCGCATGGCTACGATCACCTGGCGTACCCGCATGGCGGCTAGCGGTTGCAAGGTCCATAGATAAGACTCGGAGCGGCTGTCCACCTGGCCGTATCTGGCTTGCAGCTGGCTGTGGCTGGTTTCCCACTGCGTAGCGGCTTCACGGGTCAACGGGCCAGTCATACCATCTAAGGCCCCACGGTAAAACCCGGCAAACTTCAGTGCTCGCTGCCAAGACAGCGTGTTCATTTTCAATTCGGCGTACTTCATGATGCTTTCCTTTCTTCACTGTTACTTATTAACTATTTTCCTTTCTGCACCACGGGCGGGGCGATCACCACTTCCGGCACGCTCTGATTCCACAGCAGCTTTCTTTCCCCCCGGTCAATCACCAGGGAGGAACCGCCGCGGACAATCACCGCCTGCCCTTCGGACAGGCTCACGCTGGTGGATGCGGGGGCCTCGCTGCTACAGGAGCCGCCCAGCAGCACCATCAGCGCGCCGATGGTCAGCAGCACGTTGCGCTTGATGGTTCCGGGCTTGGCCGGATTGGATGTCCCGGCCCCGGCTATGGACGAATTTGCCAGGTCGTTCTCGCCTGGCACCAGGGGCCGGAACTCCAATTCATTTCCGCCTCCATCGCCGGAGGCGGTATCGCTATCATCGCTGTCGGATGAAATTTGATGCTTCCCGTAAGTTACAAACCGCAGCAGGACATTCACGCCGCCCAGGGCGGTCACAAAGTCCACAGGGTTGTTTTCCAGCCACTCGCGGACGGACGGCAGGAGCAGGGACAGGAGGGCGGCAAGGTTGATCCAAAACGTCCGGGACAAGTACCAGGGCGTGGTCGTCTTTTTCGTTTGCTGGGGCGTAGTTGCCCCGGCGTCTCCCGACGCGAGGGCTTCATTCCCATGATTACCACGATTCAGTTCATCTCCGTTTTTTGTTCCGCCAAAATCTTGCTTGTTAGTCATGCGGGCACTCTAGCCCAGGCTCCGCATTCTTTATGTGGCATTTGTGGCAAATGTGGCGTTTGTGGCAAATGTGCTAAAAAAAGTTGAAGGTGGATTGCATCATCTTCCCGCGCTGGATGGCTTCTGCCCGCGCTGCCGCCGCCATATCCCGCACTTGCCCCTCCCACAATAGCTTTTTTACGCCTCCGGGCACGGCAGGCCAGGCGTACAAGTCCCCCCTCAATATCATGCGCCGCACTGTTTCCCGGCTTACCTTTAATATGCGGGCAGCTTCGGCAACGCTACATTCCGGCCCATTAGCCCAGCGGCGCAAATTTTCGTCCATGTGTCCATATTACCACACGCTTAACGGTTTTTCAGGAGCAGGGACGCAAAAAGCCCCATGCTGGATTTTCAGCATGGGGCTTTGCCGGGAAAGTCTGATACTGCAAGCCTTTTGGACCGTCTGACCAGTTGTTCCGCTTCGGTTTGGTTTCAATCCGCGCATCCGCAGGGATGCGAAAAGTTACAGAGGGAATTCGTCTTCAAATGATACCGTGTCGCTCCATCCCCTGGCCGTCTTCGGTTCGGGTTCCGGGGTGACAGCCCTTCGGGCTGCTGCCTGGATGGACCTGGATACCGGGACGGCTCCCACATGATCCGCCAGCCTTCCCGGGGGAATCGTCCCCGGGATTGCGTGCGGTTCATAGGTTTCCAATCCTGTTTCTTCCGCCAGCTTTCGGGCGGCGGCCCGGCCCCGGTTGATCACTGTATAATTCAGATGGCGGATGTGTTCAGGCTTGGCATATTTCTGTAGCTGGTCATAGACATTCTTTCCCGTGCAGGGCAGATGCAGCTGGTCCCTCACCACTTCCGCCAGATAGTCCGGCCCGGTTTCAAACCGTTGCATGCTGTCCCGGAGGATGTGCAATGCCTTGTCCATTTCCGTGTAGGTGTTGTCTCTGATGGCTTCATATCCCAGGTAAGCGGCAAAACGATTGTAAATCAGCGTATAATCCTTTTGTGTTGCGCGGGTGAAAGATTCCGTGTGTCCGGTGGCTTTCCAGGTCTCGTCGTGCCGCCATTCTTCCAGGGACGGCACCGGGCAGCCGTATGCTTGCAGCTGCTTGTAGGCCCGGACGGCCAGCTGCGCCAATACGGCCTTTTGCTTATTTGATAATGACTTTTCCATTGTCGCTGCGTGGTTTAATGGCTTTGATGCGTGCAGTTTCTTCATTGTATTCCCTGATCACCCGGATCAGGTTGTTTTTCCGGTCTTCCTCCATGCTGTAGATGATACTTTTTCCGCCCTCCGGCGTGATCACCGTTACGTCGTAGAGGCCGGAGGGCCGTTTCCGGCATTTGTATTTAGTCGTCACTCCTGGTGCTTCTCTCTACGTAAAACGTTTCATCCTGCTTGATCTGCATGCCCAGCTTGGCGAGTTTGTGAGGCTTGACATGCAGGCGGATCGCATCCTTGTCCGGGGTTACTTTGGTGACCAGGTAGGCCCTGCGGCGGGTGCTCTTGAGCAGGGCTACAACCTTGTCCCAGGTCCATCCCGGCGCGGGCTTGAGGGAGGGCTGCCCCAGGCGGTAGCCGTAGGTAGTCAGGGCGGTGGTGCCGGATTTACGGCCCCTGGCAAACAGCTCGTCCCTGCGGGGAGATGCCCATTGCTCGGCCATCTTGGTGAGCCGGGCAATCTCCCTGGCCAGTTCGCTGATTTTGGGATCATGCTCGGTGAGCACTTGCTGCATGGCGGTCTCCTTGGCGGCCTGCAAGGTGTCCAGTTCAACACCCTTGCGGGCGATGTCGTCCAGTGTCCGGCAGAATTCGTCCTGGTCTTTGATTACCTGCTGGTCGGTTGCTTTAGTGGTTGTGCGTATCTTTCCCATTGTTATGTTGTTTGTTGAGTTGTTTCGTCTGGCGGAGCTTGCGGACCAGCATGGCCACCACGTCCGTCCATTTCAGTCCGGGGGTATTGTGAAGCCAGGAGTAAAATTTCTCGGCGTCCACGGGCACCCACTGGACGCCCAGTTCTCCCAGTTGCACCCCGATTTCCCGGCAGCGCGGGTCATAGGTCACGTGGTAGTCATGATTCCCCGGGAACCGTCCTAGTTCCAAGTTAATCTGAAAGCAGATTGTTTCCTGTTCGATGTTATTCATGGCTGTTGGTTTCCGGTTTGTGTTCTTCCTCCATCCTGGTTCCCCAGGTGCAGCCGTCTTTCTCCGGGTCCACGTACCAGTGCCCGTCCGTCCCCAGGAGGTCGCATTCATACTGCTTCCCCGGTTGGCGGAGATGGGGCCGGGAGGGGCGGCATCGTTTACAATCCCGGCACATGGTCCAATGTTCCGCCGCACGCAGGATGTCCCCGGCGTTTTGGATGGTGTAATATGTGATTCTGCCCTGGGAGCCGTGCCACTCCCTCATGCTGGTTTCATGGCGGCGGGCGTCAGATTCGTTGGCGTAAGTGAAATACCTTGCCCCCGCACCGGGTATGATCGCCACGGATATGTACCGGGCGGCCTCCCAATAAAATGTGCTCTGCATCATTGTTGGCCCTCCCGGTTGCGATTGATGGCATCGGCCATGATTTCACCGATGGCGTCAGCGTTTCGGTTAATCACTTCTTTGAGTGTCGCAAAGACGCGGAAGGCTGGCGTTTCGTAGGCGGTTGCCCGCACGGTGTTCCAGTAAACAGCCAGTCCAAGTTTGTCGTTGTCCGTGGCAACGTCCTCAATGTGGAGGACAAAGTGGCCGCCTTTGGGGGCCGGCTTGACATTGGGGGCTTGCTGCCCCCTGTCCTGTTGATGGTTGGTGTTGGTGCTGTACATGATGGTGGTGTTGATTGTTAGTCTTGGTATCTGTCGTCTTCCAGGTCTTCAATGCCGCGTCCGGCAACCCATCTTTCCGCGTCCGGGTCATAAGCCAGGAATTCAGGTTCCCCCACCCTGGGCAGCCTGCCATAAGGCAGGCCGCCTTCGCCTTTGACAAGGTGGCGGATGATGTTATGGGCGGACAAGAGCCGTTGCGTTATGGCTGTTTTCGGGTCGCTGCCATCCGGCATGGGATTGTTCCAGAAGAGCATTCCATAGGCGCGGGACATGTCCGCATCCGCCTGGCTGATGACGTGTTGCTGGATGCCCGGGAATTGGATCATCCAGTCGTCTCCTTGCGTATAGGTGAGATACAGGCGTTCCAATTCCTCCGCCCATGTTTTTGCTTTGCCGTACCACACAGATTTGGCGGAGTAACTGTGGGGCGTGTCCATCAGGGCATGCCAGCCCAGCAGGCAGGTCATGCCGATTTCCGACAAGTCCTGTAGCAGTTGCGGATCGCGCAGGTTGTTCGGCGTTGAGGCAGTCACCCACGGGTGGTTCTGCGGTGGTGTCGTGGTATCTTGATTCATAGGATTTAGAGGGTTACACGTCATCCGGCATGTTGCCGTCTTCCATGTCTTGCAGCTTCTTGATGGCGCCCAGGTAATAATCCCAGGTCACGGGCACACCCGCGTTTTTAGCGGCTATCCGGGCCAGGTTCATGCGCTTGGTGATGACGCCGTACCCGCTGTCCTGGGCGGCGGCTTCGACGGAGGCCCGCAGGCCCGCGTCCGGTTCCGGGAATCCGTAAAATTCCCATACCTGGCGCAAGTCTTCCGTGCTGATGGCGGAGGGGAGGCGGTACACCCGGCAGGCGTTGCGTTTGGACAGCTGTTTCAGCATGTCGGACCAGACCGGGCTTTCTTCCATTGCCGCCTCAAATTCGGGGGTGGCCGTCAGCAGCAGTCCGCAGCCGGACATGTCCCGCAGTTCCCGCACCTGCTCCACGCCTTTCATTCCCATCTTGTCGCTGCGCAAAACATGGTGAATTTCGTCGATGATTAGTAAATGATCAGGGGTCAGGTAGCGCAGGATGCGGTCGATCATATCTTCCGGTTTCAGCGTCGTTCCCGCTCCGATCTGCTTGGCAATCCGGTAAAGCAGCCGCGTAGGACTGGCTGACACGGGGCAGCGCACCAGCACCACCTTGTCCGGATGCCTCCGGGCGTATTCCTTCACGGCTTCGGTCTTGCCCCACTGCGTCGGTCCGATCATCACCGCCGCGTAATGGTAGCGCCGTGTAAATTCGGCAAGATCCATCGTATAACGGGCAAGTTTTGTTTCCACAAATGGCAAATCTTCGCCCGCCTGATCTACAGTTAGCCGGGCGCGGAGTGCGGCCAGGGCCAGCAGATGCGGTTCCGCATTGGCTTCGTAGGTGCCTTTTAGTATGGAGCGCATTGTCTTGGCAGACACTCCGGCCTGGGCTGCCATATCGCCCAGGGTCCAGTTGTGTTCTGCGGCGTAGGAGATAAGCCAGGCTAATGTCTGCTTCGCTTCCTGGGGGTATGGCCCGCTGGTAACGGCAGGCAAAAAGCGCCGCGGGTCGCTGTCGTTTTTTGTATATGTTATTCTGTCCATAGTATTTATAAAAATGAAATTTTCGGATGGCTTTCTTTTTGGGGGGATGCCGTTTCCGGTATTTCCGTTTCCGGCAACAGGCTGATGCCGGGCAGTTTTTTCACGGCGGCCAGGGCGGCGGCATCCGTGCCTTCGGCGTTCAGCAACCCTTGCACCGTAATGGGCGCCCCCTTCGCCACCTGGCGGTTGTACAGGCGTGTTCCGACGATGGCCGCTTCTTTCCGGGCGTGGTGGACGCGCGTTTCCTGCAAGGTTGCCGCCGTGGCTTTCTTCTTCCTTCCCATAGCCGCCCGCACCTGGTCCTCGTCGTAGTAGGGCGCGCGTTGCTGTAGCGTGCTCATGCCCAGGCAGCGGCCTTTTTCGTCAATGATGTACAAGTGCTGATCGTCAAACATGTTGAGCATCACCCATACATCCATGCCGCTGGGCAGGATGCGCTGATACCCTTCCGGCGTGACGATGCTGGCCGGGTAGTACAGGCGGTCCATGCTTACCGCCTTGTTTTGCAGGATGATGTAGGAGCCTTTCACCACCGTTTTCACGGCCAGGTCGCGGGATAGCAAATCCACGATTTCCCATTGCGTCGCTTTCCGCAGCGGGGGCTGGTGCTGTAGTTTCAGGTTCCAGGCTTCCGCGGGGGACAGGCGACGGGAACTGACCAGCCTTTCCGGATCGCGGGCGGCCATGTTCAGCAGCGTGTGGCGGTCCGCTTCCGGTATGCTGTCCGTCAGCGTGATCCAGTCGCTGTCCGTGGACAGGCGCACCATCGGCACCACCAGCCCCATCCGTTCCCAGCCTTCCAGGGCGTGGTCGGTCCGACTGTTAAAGGCATCGTACACGCGCCAGGCTATATCGGTTGTAAGTTGTTCAAAGGTTGGCATCAGATGCCGCAGCATGGCGGCCCGGTCCGGATCCCTGATTTCCAGATAGCCCTGCTTTTTCAGCAGCGCCTTTTGCTCCTTCATCAGGCCCGCCAGCCATTCCGGCTCTGTCCGGTCATGGCCGGACGGAGCGGGCAGGCAGGAACTCCATATATTGGCCGTCAGGTTCCACACGGATTCCAGGTGCGCCTTGCCGCGGGGATTGCCGCCCTGGCGGCCTTCATACCCCCGGAGCAATGCCTGGGTTTTCCCTTCCATGCCGGAACGGTGGACCTTCACCGCGCCGTCAAACAGGTCCAGCAAGACTTGCTCCATGTGCGCCCGGATGGCTGCCGTTCCGTTTTCCACCACAAGGGTGGTTCCCCGGGACGTATTGATGCCGACATTTGCCAGCAGCCCCGCCACAAACATGCGCATGTAGCGCTCCGTCAATCCGGCGTGCGTCCCGTCCTGGCGCATCATCCTGGGCATCATGCCCCAGTGCACCATTTTTCCGGTGGCAATATCCAGGCAGCCCAGCTGCAAGGGGCGCACAATCTGCTTGCCGCAGATAACGTGCGTGTCCAGCCAGTTGTCGTCGGACACGTAGTATTCCCCGGCCTCCATGCCTACGCGGGTAGTCAGCACCATCGGCAGCAGAGGGGCCGCGGCCTTGATGCCTTCCCTCATCACCCTGGCTTCCAGGGCGGCGGGTTTAATACGCATCAGGTTTTTCTTGCTCCACCCCACGGGAATTTGAGGATGACCGGGCCAGCCTTCGTAACCGGGTATGACTTCGGATTTTTTGCGCCAGATGTCCAGCAGCAGCGGGTAAGCCTGGCCGCCGTTGCGTTGGCAGCGCGTTTGCAGTTCCGTCCAGTAAGCGACAAATCCCGGATGCTTCACCCGTGCCCGGGTGGGACGCATCCCGGCCATCCTCAAATCGGCAAGGGCCAGCAGACTGCCGCTTGTTTGCCACGCCAGGAATTTGCGTTGGACGGACTGCCAGGACATGGGATGCCCCGCGTCTTTCATTGCCTGGGCCGCCAGTTTGTAAGCGGCCATTTTGTTCGGAGCCGCCGCGATTTCACGGCAAGCCGCGTGCAGTTTGCGCACCTTCAGCCGCTCTTCCGCGGGCAGGGCCTCCCAGCCGGGCAGCCCTTCAATGGTGGATAATTCATTCATTTTCCTTCCTTGATAATCCGTTCAACGTTCTTCAGGCACAGGAGCAGGTAATCCCGGTCGGGGCCGGGCAGATACTTGTGCAATTCCTCTTTGGTGAATTCGTCCAGCATGATCACAATGTGGTGGGCGTCTTTGATAGCCACCTGCTTTTTCTGTTCCCTCAATTCCTCTTCCGGCTGCACGCCCGCCACGGCGGCCATCATGGCCTGTTCCGGGCTTACGGGGGCGGCGGCACGGCCTTTCCCCCGGTTCCGCAAGATGGTTTCGTGCTGGGCCAGACGCGCGGCTTGGGCGGCGCTCTTGCTGCCGTCTTTCACCACTTGCAGATTCAGCATCATTTGCCGGGGGGTAACGGCGTTCCCGGTGGCTTTTTTCACCAGTTCCGGCAGGGTTTCCACAGCTTCGCCGTCCAGGCCCATGTCCAGCGCGGGCCGTTCGTTCTGCCCCAGTCGTGCCGCTGCTTCCTGGTAGCAGCGCATGTAGCGGTTGGCTGTTTGTCGGTTAAAGTTCAAATGTAGCTCATGGGCTACATTTGCCTGTGTTTCAAATTGAGCGCATGAGCTCAATTTGGTATTAGATTCTTTCTTAAACAGTTGTCCCCACTCACCGTGAACGGTAGCGGCCTTCAAATCTTTCAACAGCCTGCCAAGCCGCAGCACGGCCAGCACGGCATTCTTTCCGGCTACAACGGCCATTTCCGCCTGGGCGGTGGCGTACTTGTGCAGGCGGTTCGCCTCACTCACCCCCAGGGCAATCCGGGTTGCTTCCGGGATGCTCAATTCACATTTTTTCATGGTCCGCAAATTCTTTCAATAGGGCTTCTTTCAGTTTCAGTCTTGCGCGGGCTTCAATCCCCTGGATGGTCTGCGGGGACACGTCCAGACAATCGGCTATTTGTTGCAGCGTCAGCGGCCCGGATTCGGGCAGCCCGGCCCAGCGTCGGAACTGGGGACGGCTAAGCAATGCCAGCACCACGTTTTTTTCAAGGGGCGTCAATTTTTCATCCTTCATCGGGTAATACGGGCAAAACAGCCGTTCGGGGGTCTTTTCTTCCTTCCCTTACTTGCCGGGCTTCATCGTCCAGGCAGTAAACCCCGCACCAGGCTGCCACTCCGGCCATCGCCGCTAGCACGGCAATTTCCAGCAGCCGGGCCAGGGCTTTTTTAAGGTAAGTAGTCATCATTTCCGTTGTCCGGTAAGTTGTTTTTCAGGTAAGGCTCGGAGCAACTTTGCAATAGTCTTGCTCTTCCTGTCCCCAATCAATACCCGCCGCACATGACTGGGATCCCGTCCAATCGCCTTAGCGGCCTCCGTGATGTACCAACCGCGGGCAAGCAACCACTGCGGCGTGATGCGTTCTTGTGCTGTTTTCGTTGTCATGATAGGTTTTGCTCATGGCGCGCCGTTCTAAGGCGCGCCTATGAGAAAACTCATACCACACTTCTAATGACAGGCAAGAAAAATATTAAGAAACTGTTATTTCATGACAATTTGAAATCCCTTATGAAGCAACGGGGCTTCTCACAGATGATGCTTGCTGAATCTACCGGAATATCACAAAGTGCTATTTCTCTTTATATTACAGGGAGATCAATTCCCAAGGCAGGAGAGCTGCAAAGAATGGCTGATGCTCTAGCCGTGTCTATGGATTATTTGTGGCGTAAAGTCGGCCCTGAAACGATACAAGAATCCTCATATTATGAAAAAAAGTGGAGAGAGACAGAGAAGGAACTAGTAAAATTAAGAGAAGCCTTGAAACTTCTAGTCAATAACGTCAGTCAATAAAAAATACAACACCTATAAATTGTATGAGTTATAAACAAGCAAATATTCTGATCGTACTGTTGCTTCTCATAACTGTTTTTTTAGGGATTATTGCTTTTCGCTCAAATGATCCTGCATTTCGAGCTCCCATCTATGAATACAGAGAAATAACGGCTAATGGAATTGATGAAGACTATTCCGAACATAATGCTTGGATCAAAGACGGATGGGAGCCGATCTTTCTTTTGCAAACTGATGGTGTGGATGCTCGTTACCTAATGCGTCGCCTTAAGCGTTGATTTTATGACACATCTGCATAAAATTCATGGTCAGCATTTTATGTTAGATTTTTCATAACAAATTCATCATAAATTCCTTGCGCTCCTTAAAAAGAACTGTGCATAAGTTATGCTTATGCCCCTATGACCAACACTCAAACAATGATTCAAGGGGATTGCCTACCCTTCATGAAAGCTATGCCGGATGCGTCTTTTGATGCAGTCATTACTGATCCTCCTTATGCGTCCGGGGGGCTAACAACAGCGGATCGTAAGGCTTCCCCTGTACGCAAGTATATTTCCCGCGATAGACATCCTTCTTTTGATTCCGATACCCGCGACCAACGTTCCCATTTCATGTGGTCGGTCTTATGGATGGCGGAGGCGCTACGCCTGACGCGCGAGGGCGGCTGGCTGATGGTGTGTTCCGATTGGCGGCAACTGCTGACCACCAGCGACGCCTTGCAGGTGGCGGGCTGGACATGGCGCTCCGTGGTCACTTGGGACAAGACGGAGGCATGCCGCCCCCATCAAGGCATGTTCCGCAATCAAGCCGAGTTCGTCCTGGTGGCCACCCGCGGCAGCATCGGCAAAGAGCAGGACCGTCCGCGCGTGTTCCCGGCAGGCGTTTTCCGTCATTACCTCAAACCCTCTGATAAGCACCATCTCACGGGCAAGCCCGTTGCTCTAATGGAACATCTCATGACGGTTCTGCCTGCGCAATCCAAGATTCTTGACCCGTTCGCCGGGTCAGGTTCTACGCTGGCAGCGGCACAAAATTTAGGACATGCCGCAACCGGGATTGAACTATCTCCGGAATATTATCGGATCGCCTGTAATCGGCTTGGCCTTGCTTTGGCCTCGTAATATTAACGCCCCTCTTCGGAGGGGCTTTTCATATCGCAACAACCTGTCCCGCTTCGGTAGTTTTATGTTCCTTCATCGCAACTACCCGTCTCTTCTTTCCATCGCCGTAATCCCACGCCATTGCTAGCTTTCAAGCTATTTCACCCCTAATTCACCCTATTTCAACTATACTGTCCCTTTTCACAATTCATTGATGGAAAAAGGAATAAAATCGGGAGTGAAAAGGGAGCGGAAGCCTACAAGATTGCATAAGTATTCCGGCAATTCCATATTCATGATTCCCGGATGGAGGAAAGAGATGACTACATTCCAGAACAGAAAGGGAATGAGAAGCGTATAACCCCGTTTGAACGCTTTTTTCCAGGAATTATTCCGGCCCATGAAATAACCTGCCAGAATCAGGAAAAATGCCACGCGGCCGTTGAAAACCGGAAGCTGGAACAGGCTGGCGAAAGAAAAGGCCGGCGCGTGGACGCATACAATCAGGCATGCCGCGAGGAATCGGGATATGTCAATCCAATGTTCCCGGGATGAGGGTAATAAAATTGTAGGATTTTGCGGTGTCATGAAAGAGTCTGCCTTTGGAGCCCCCTGAGGCAGGCAGGGGAAATGCTCAAGGGCAGATGGCTTGTTGTGTTTCCCGGGGATGTTTGAGACGTTCGGGGAGCGGTTTATTTACTGCGGGATTTCCGATGGCCAGGCAGCCGGGAGGCACATCCCGGGTGACGACGGCTCCTGCGGCGACTACGGAGCCGGAGCCGATGGTGACTCCTTTCAAAATGGTGGCCCTGGCTCCGATGAAGCATCCTTCCCCGATGGAAATGGGCTGCCCCTGTTCGGGCTGCCCCAGGGTTGATCCCCACCTGGAGCCGCTCCGGGGATAGTGCATGTCGTTGTCCAGAATCAGCGCGTCCGCTCCTATCAGCGTGTGGCGTCCGATGCGGATGCCGTTGACGCAGATCAGGGCGGCTCCGCTGATGCCGCAGCCGTCCTCCAGAATGATGCTTGCCTGATTGGAAAGGGCGGCCAGGCAGGTGTGATGGGAAAGTACCGGATTCATCCGGGTCAGGGAGTGGATGGTGACTCCGTTGCCGATGGTGATGGACGCTTCCGGGAATTTTTTAATGAGGGGAAGTCCGGAAAGAATGACGCCCGTTCCGGTGCGCACCCCTCTGAGCCTGAGCAGCAGACGGCCTATTCCTGAAAGCAGATGGATAAGGAATAATTTCATCAGCGTGAATACAGCATGGTATGATAACGTGACAGGCACCCGGTTACTGTCTGCTTTACGTCCAGCAGGCGGCGGCATTCCTGATGCCGCTCCATTCCCATGGACATGGCCTTATCCAGGCTGGCTGAAAGTTTCTGTGCGGCCTCCCTGATGGCGTCGCTGTTGCGGACCGGGACAATATAGCCGGATACGCCGTCCTGGACATATTGAGTCTGCCCGCCTTCTTCCGTGGTGATTACCGGAAGGCCCATGACTCTTGCCTCCTTCACGATATTGGGGCAGCAATCTCCCAGGGTGGGATGCACCAGGAACCACGCCGTGGAGAGGCGCTGCTGGAGTTCTTCGCGGGAAATGCTGCCCAGCCAGTGGATATTGGGGGTGGACCGGGCTTCCAGCCTTTCCCTGAGGGCGCCGTTGCCCGCCACGAACAGCTGGACATGGGAAAGGGACGGATGCGTGAAGGCCTCCACCAGATAGGAGATGCCCTTCAGTTCGTAAATGGTTCCGGCAAAGAGGCAGGAAGGTTCTGGAGACGGGCTTCTGTCAAGATGGTAAAAAGAAGGTTCCACGCCGTATTCCATGCAGGACAGGCGGGCCTGGGGGGCAATTTCCGCAACGCGGTCGCATGCCCAGGGGGATTCGCACGTGATAAGATCATAATGTTTGACGGCCATGCGTTCCCAAAGGGCCTGCATATGGAGGAGGAAGGCCTGCGGAGCGCGCTGGCAGTAGGCGGTGAGGGCCCCCTGGTAGGAAAGGAGCTTTTTTCCCCGGAAAGCAACCCCCGCCAGAGCGTAAGCCTGCTCCACGCCCCATACGTGCAGGAGGTCCGGCTGGATATCGTTCAGGGTCTTGCGTATTCTCCGGACGGTCAGGAAATGGGCCGTCAGGATATTTTTGCCCATGCTGCCCAGGGGAAGAATATGGATGGTCTGGTTGCGCATCCGGATAGTTTCCGCGGTGGAAACGGCTTTGCTGAGAGTAATCCAGTGGATGTCAAAATCTTCCTGAGATTCCAGGGCATGGAAAAGGGAAAAAATCCAGGGAATCGCACGCCGGTCCTTGTTGCGGAAAGACGTCAGCAGCCGGCCCAGGGGGAGGTCCGCTGCTATGGCTAATACGGGACGGGGGCGTTTGGGCGTCATGGATTGGGAAAAAGGGGCAAGGGGTTAGCAGGTGGATAAATGGTCCGGAACGATGGAGGACGCGAACGGAGACTTTTTTTCCGGACGGGTGGAGGAAAAAAGCAGTTCCTCCCACTTCCTGTCTACTGCGTCGGGGGCGTAACGGGCTTCCCATTGCCGGAGGCCTTTACGTCCCAGTGTTTCCCGTGTTGTTTCGTCCGTCAGCGATTCCACAGCTTTTTCCAGCGTGGAGGGGGATGCGTTTTTCAGGACGATTCCCCCTTCCAGGGTGGAAAGGGCTCCTGCATCCGGAGCGAACCAGGGAACGCCGCATGACATCGCCTCCAGAATGGAGAGGGGCTGCTGTTCCTGGAAGGAGTAAAGAAAAACGGCATTGCTTTCCGTAATGGCGGCTTCTACCTCCGGACGCGGGAGCCTGTAGAGAATCCTGAATCTGGGGTCATCCCCGATGGCCTGTTCCATTTGTTCCGCATAGGAATTGCGCTGGGGAATGAGAAAAAGAAACGTGATCTGCTGAAGATGGGTGCGTTTCACATGGCGGATGAAGAGAAGCTGCCGTTTCCTCATGCTGGCGCTGGCGGGGCAGGTGAAAACGGGGGCGGAGGAAAGTCCGTATTTTCCCCGGAAAAAAGGAGCGGTTCTTTTCAGAGCCGGGAATGTGTTGGGAATGCAGGAGTAATGGGCAAGTTTGCGTCTGAATGCGCAGTAATAATCAAAGCTCTTGAAAAGTGTTCCGTAAGGGTCGAGAAAAACGAGACGGTTTAACGGTGATTTCCGGCACACGTTGAGGATATCCCTGCGTATTTGAAAAAAGGAGCAGAGCCATTTTTTCAAGCCGAAAAAAGGAGGATGGTTAAGGCGGAAAAAAGAGCGGAAGTTGGTAGCTGTTCCATGGGAGCGGAGGAAAAACGGAATGCCTGAATCCCGCGCCGCGTCCAGCAATTCTTCCCGGCACCAGTCCGCCCAGGAGTGGTAAATGATAACATCCGGCCGGAAATCTTTCAAAAACCCGTTCAGGTATTCTCTTAAACGGGCGCTGTCCTTCGTCAGGGTGTCCGGCAGGGTTGTGAGAGGGCTGTATGGGCGGGAGCGGAAAGGCTCCTCCGGTGAATCCAGCGGGCGGGTGAGGACGTGGATATCCCAGTCCAGAGAGCTCAGGCTGCAGGCCATTTCATAGGCAGCCATGCCTACGCCTCCTTCCTCCGGAGGAAAAACATATGTAACGATGAGAATCCTGCCCTTGCTCACGGGCGGTAATGTAGATGAAAAGAAGAAATAAAACAAGGACACTTTATGGAACTGTTCCGGTCCATGGAACCTGTAAAAATGAGGAATTTGTTTTTTAACCGATGAGCGGATAAGGAGGCGTCATGGGAACAGGCGATTCTGCCCGGTTTCTATCCCCTGTGAGGGCCTGTTGGCTGAGGATTCGTAAAAAGATATTGATGCAGCAGGATGTTGTGCTAGATTGGCACCGCTTTCCGTACCCGTATGGCCGCAATATGCCGTTGGTATATTGCCGGTTGAATAAATAATCCGGTTATTAATAAAACAGATATTTTTAACTTCTCCCGGGAAAGGATAAGGTTGATGGAATAAATAACATGGAAGAATCCCGCGTAAAGAAAAGCCTGTTGAACGCCAGGGTCAATCTCATTTTTTATGTTTTGATTCTTCTCATTTCCTTTTTTTCAAGGAAGATATTCTTGAATTGCCTGGGTGCCGATTTTGTCGGTTTGACGGGAACGTTAATGAGTCTGCTGAATTTCCTCAATTTGGCGGAACTTGGCATAAGCACGGCTATCGGGTATGTGCTTTACAAGCCGATTTTTGAACATGATGAAACCAGGATTAACGAAATTATCTCCGTGCTGGGATACATGTACCGGTGGATAGGGCGGATAATCATCGCGGCAGGAGTAGCGCTTTCCTGTTTCCTGCCGGTTATTTTCCCTTCCACGGGCTTTTCCTATGGAATCATCTATTTTGCTTATTATTCCTTTCTGGCATCTTCCCTGATCGGGTATTTCGCCAACTACAGGCAGACCCTTTTGGGAGCGGACCAGAGGAATTACGTAGTGGCGTTTTATTTCCAGACGGCATCCATCATCAAAATCATATGCCAGATGCTGTCTGCATGGTATACGGGAAGTTATTATTTATGGATAGGGATAGAACTGTTCTTCGGCATTATTTATTCCTTCATCCTGAATTGGAAGATCAATCAGGTATATCCCTGGCTGAAGAGCGATGTGGCCCTGGGAAAGAAGCTGTTCAAAAAATATCCTGAAGTCACTAAATACACCAAGCAGTTGTTTATGCATCGGCTGGGAAGCTTTTTCCAGTTTCAGATGACGCCGTTCCTGGTATATGCCTTTGTTTCCCTCCAGATGGCGGCCTATTTCGGCAACTATTCCACCATTGTGGATAAACTGCACCTTCTGGTCAATAATCTGCTCGGCAGTACGGAAGCCAGTGTGGGCAACTTGATTGCGGAGGGAAATGCGGGAAAAATCCGCAAGGTATTTAGTGAGCTGTTTTCCCTGCGCATGCTGATTGCCGGGACGGTATGTTTCCCCCTTTACCAGCTTCTGGAGCCATTCATCACGCTTTGGCTGGGGGCGGAATATATCCTTCCCCGGGAAATCATGCTGCTGCTCGTTATCAGGCTGTTCATTACCATTACGCGGGGGGTTGTGGATCAGTTTTTATACGGTTACGGTTTGTTTTGGGATGTGTGGGCTCCTCTTGCGGAAAGCGTGATCAACATTTCCGTGGCGATCATAGGAGGTTACTTATGGGGATTGCCCGGCGTTTTGTTGGGGGGAGTCTCCAGCCTGATACTTATTGTGGGCATCTGGAAGCCTTTCATGCTGTATAACTGGGGATTCAGAAAAAATGTGATGAGTTACTGGTTCCAGTTCGGTTACCAGCTGGTGCTGGTTTCGATTTCGGCCGTGTTCATGGGCTGGATCTGGAAATTCGTTCCCCTGCAGCCTTCCGCGTCTTTCTTCTCCTGGTTTTTATGCGCCTTTCTCATGGCCGTCTCTTATGGCGGAGTGACGGTTCTTTTAATGTATTGCGGTACGCAGGGCATGCGCGGCATGACGCGCCGCGCGCTGGAGATGGTGGGAACCCGGCTGCCGTGGCGGAAGAAAAATTGAATAGGGACGCAGAGGTGTTGCCGGGCATCGGGAATGGGAACGCTGCGGTATTCATGCTCATTCTTCGGTAGTCGTTTCTTCCAGCGCTTCTTCGGTTTCCGGGTCAACAAAATCCTCCACCGCTTCGGAGACAATGATATTGCTTTCCATGGAGGAAAACCCGTAATACGCCGGATTGACGTTATTGCAATGCAAGTGCATCGTCGCCGGAAGGAAAGCTCCGGACAGCGCCCAGCTATTGGCATTCTCCATATCAAGATAATATCCGGAAAATGGATAAATGCTCTCAAAGCAATGAACTCCCTTCACCGTGGCAATCTTGACGCAGCCGCGGGAGGAATTCCCGCCATGCAGCAGCCACAACGCTCCCCTGTCTTCGGTGTCGTATCCCCCGTCCTGGTATTGCTCGTAAACCACCGCGTACACGCAGACGGGATAACCAGTGTTAGAAGACGTCTCCGGCGCGAGAGACTGCGTCGTCTTCATCTTCCATTTCTGCTCGGCATTGGAATAATAAATCTCCCGGACACGAATGTGATACCCCCCTGCGGCCGCGTCCCGGACATGATCAAACGTAATGTCAATAATCTCCCCAATCTTATATCCGCCCGCCGCCTGATCCGGCACCAGCGTAAATGCGTCCCTGTCCCTTCCCATGCGCACGACCGTTGTCATCTGTCCGAACCTGGCCGTGAATTTAGCGCTGACAGACGGCAGGCGCACCGGAGCCACCCACCCCCGGATGCTGGAATAATTGTGCATGGGCCTCGCGTTGGTCACGAGGCCGCATTTCACGGTAAAGGCGGAATTAGCCGGGACGTTGAAATAAAGGGAATTGGGTTCCTTGTCTGTTTTGAAAACCGTTCCATTGGAAGACGAACAATCCGCCGGGAGCGGATAACACCTGACGGAAAAAGCGTCCGTCACGGCGGCCAACCCGGCGGCGTACAGGCGGTTGACCGCTGACATATCCGTTGCCGCCCCCACGGCAAGCGGGATATTGATGCCTCCGTTGGCGTTGACGGCCCCTGCAAAAGTCCCGGATTCAGCCGTCAGATTTTTTAATTCGGCATTTTCTCCTTGCCTGATGCCGTTCTGGCCCGGCAGCCCTGGAACGGCTGTCTTGAAAACCTGGGTGATCAAAGCGTCTTCGTCGGATACTTCTATGGCGTCCGTCGGGGCCGCAAAACCGTATTGCCCTTTTTTCTCTGCTTCCAGAATAAGCATGGACGTCTCTCCGGAATTGAAAATGGCGCTTACAGTACAAGCTTTTGTACAGGTCATGACATAGGAACTTCCCTTAATAGTATCAACTTTCATAAATGAATGATTTTTTTACTATTGATAAAACTCCGGAAAAATCATCAGGCATAAAACGTTGAGGCGTTCCTGAAGGCGTATGCGGACGGTTTCTCCCGGATTCGGGAAAATTCCGGAGGGGAGTTAAGTCGGCTTGTTAAAAAATAGCCGGCTCTGGCATTTCCCCATAAAAGGCGGCGCAGTAAATAGGCTGGGCATCAGGAAAATATAAAGCCCTCCCTCCGTATTTCTATTGATGCTTGCCCTGTAAAAGCCGTTTTCCCTTTCCCAGGAGGCATCTCATTTTGGAGATGAACATCCGTCCGGGATCGTTTTGCTTCCGGAAATCCCTGATGTCAGCTTTCCACGGAGATTTCTTCCAATACTTGTAGAACAATCCGTAATCCTGGCGAATACTGTTGGGATGCCAGGGTTTGGGATGGCCCCAGTAGTGGATAATGCCCGGCCGCCTGGCGGCTTCCAGCAGGTCTGCCGGCTTCAGGGGATTATTTCTGAAGCTTTTCACGCCTTCCCAGCGAATGGACCAGATAGCCCCGTCGCAAATGTTCCACATGGGGTGAAGCAACAGGATACGCTGCTGATAGCATACATTCAAAATATCCTGATCCTGCCAGGAAAGGCGGTGAATATTGTTTTTCGCCCAGGAGAAAACCTGGGATTCAAAACGTTCTTCGCGTATTCTTCCAATATGGTAAAGAATGACGCCGGCATTGATGTAAATGGAGTCCCGGTCCAGATTCATTTCTCTCTTCCAGCGTGAAAAAGATTCCTCGGATAAATCTTCCGTGGTGAAAACGCCGGCAATGAGGCAATCTCCGAATTCTGATTCATACATGGGGCTTATGTCCCTGTTGAAAATGGTATCAATATCCACGTAAAGGGCGCGTTCTACCGTGGCGGGAAGTTCCCCTGCGAGGCCAAGACGGTAATACGTCGCCGCCGACCATTTGGAACCGACGGGGAAATCCGTATATTTATCCTTCATGTCAATGAAGTGCAAATGGAGATTGTAGTCCTGTTGCAGGGAATGGAAACGGGCCGTATTATCCCCGCTTAACCCGTCAGTCATGATGTAAATATCGGCATGAACGCCGGGCGGCAAATTCTCCATGAGGGACACAATGCTCACGCCCGTTCCCAGCGCGCCGTTATCGTCTGTAGCATATACGATATTCATGATCGTGAACGGACTGGAACTTGGTGTTTGCTCTCTGTTCCGTTATTGGTTTGCAGCCGGAAAAACAGGAAGCGTCCCATCCTTTCCAGGCGGTCCAGCCATTTGCAGGAGAACATGGTTCTGTCCATGAGAGCGGAAAATGATTGTTCCATGCCTGCCCTTGCGGAACACGCTTTCATATAGGAGTCCAAAAACGGCCGGTTCAGGCATGGGTGCATGATTTTCCTGATTCTGCCCGTCAGGGAAATCCGTTCCTCTACGTTGAGCGATAACAGTCTTTTGGGATGCAATTCCCTGATGACCAGATAATGAACGGCAAATTGCCATTTGGGATTTTTCATGGCTTCAAGCTCATTCAGCAGAGGCGCAATGAGTGAATGGAGGGAGACATGCTGATAATGCTCATCATGCATGGCGGAAGAAGCTCTCTGCCTGTAAATGGAGGTGACGGAGCCTCCCAGCCCGATCAGGCCTGTCCCCCGCATGCACCGTGTCCAGTACAGGCCGTCTTCCCCATAGGGCATCGTTTCTTCCCAGGGGGGAAGCCGGGACGCAAGAGACGAATTCAGGATTACACTGCTGGAATTCATGAAAAGCACTCCCCGAATCCCCAGCCTCCGGATAGATTCGGGATAAGATGGAGGGCGTGGCGGGATGGCCTCCAGTTCATCCCTCATGTAGCGGTTGGCATAGGCCAATATCTCCGGATGACGGTTGAAAAAATCGGCTGCCAGCTCCAGATGCTCGGGATACCAGTAATCGTCTCCGTCCATGAAAGCGATGTAAGCCCCCACGGCCTTCTTCATCCCTGCGTTTCGCGCCCGAGACACGCCGCCGTTAACTTGGGAAACCAGGCGAATTCTGGGGTCATGAAAAGATTGAATGATGGAAACGGTCTCATCGGAAGAACCGTCATCCACGATGATGATCTCAAAATCCTGAAATGTTTGAACCAGTACTGACTGAAGGGAGGCAGCAATATAATTCTCCAGATTATAAGCCGGGATAATAATGCTGAAGAATGGTTTCTGCATGTAAGGGGAATGATGAGCTGCTTCGTAAGTGGAACGGGAATCAGGATATGGAGAAAATGATTCTGATGGGGTTGTAACTATCGCAACCGGTGAATGGCGGGGGGCGAATCCATTGTTCCTCCCATGATTCATCAGTGCGCGAATGAATCTGTCATAGCGAATTTCAAATCCGATTGGGAAATTCAGGATTCAGCATGAATGAACAGAGAATTGTCCCAAGACCTCATGGAACCTGTGGGGTGTGGAGGTATTCCGGCTGGGTCTGGTTCTAAGAGTTCTATGATTCTAAAAAATAATTGCTTATGAAAAAATGTGTGTTTTGGGAGCAATAAGGGAAAGCAGAATCTTTCTCCCTGTTTTCCCGGCTTCGGGCTCCCTGCCCGCAAGGGGGGAGATTCTTGATGACAAAACGTCCGCGCCACATAAGTTCCTTGGTATAAAAATCAACCCTTGACCCCGGATTTGAAATCCGGTATGAACGTGACGCCTTATTAATAAACAGAAAAGGACATTGTCCTCTTCATGGTTGACGTTTTCTTTTCCGTGTTTTTTCTTCATGAACCCTCCGGAACTTCCTTCCATCAGCATTATCCTGACCGGGCATAATGAGGAGAGCAGCATCAGGGATGCTATCCGGAGCGTATTCGGGCAGGATTATGAAGGGCCGGTTGAAATCATCCTTTCGGATGACGGCTCTTCCGACGGAACCTTCGCCGTCATGCAGGAAATGGCGGCTCAATACAGGGGGCCGTACCGGGTAATCTTAAACCGGAATGAAACGCCGCTGGGGCGCGGGCCTCATATCCGGCAGGCGGTTGGTCTGGCTTCCCATGAATGGATTCTCCGTCAGGATGGGGACGATTGTTCCTTCCCCTGGAGATGCAGGCTTTTTGCCTGGGCGGTGATGGAACGCCCGGATGCCGTGGCTGTGGTCAGCCAGATGACCAGCGTCTATGAGGAACCGGGCGTTGCTTTTGAATTCCCGGCCTTTCCTGCTGCTCCGCGGGAAATGCCGGCTGTTGTGCTTCAGGAGAGGGCCTTTTCTTCTTCCGCCCATTACGGAGGAAGCATGATGATCAGGAAGAGCGCCTGCGAATGGGGCAACTCCCTGCGGATGACGGCCAGTTTTGAAGACGACTTGATGGGGTTTCACGCGTGGCTTCAGGGCAATATTTATGAAATGCCGGGCATATCCTTATATTATTACCGGTTTGCCCTTAAAAATATTTGCGCCGTCAACAGCGCGTTCCGGTTTGCCGACATGCGGACGGCGGAGGCCTTTGAAAAAAGGGAGCTGGAAATGAAAAGCCAGTTGAAAAAAAGCAAGGAGGCGGGGTTGGAACTGTGCGGGGAATTACTGGAGGGCCTTGCTCCGGTTTTTCGTTCGCGGGAAGAACTGCTTGCTGAAATGGAGGAGAGGAGAAAAATCATAGACGGCATTGACCGGCAGCAGAATTGGTGGAGTTATTCCTTTCGGCGGAGATGGGCGTTGAGACGGCCGGGATGGATGGGTATCGTCCACTGCCTGCCGCAAAAGCTGTATTTGTTCTGCATGGTTTTCTTTTTCAAGCTCAGGAAAGTGAAACAGGCCGTTTGCGGCGCCCGGCAGACTTTGGAGTGAGGGTAAGGAAGCACTTGAAGGGAGTGGGGAAACTTTTGCTCGGACGGGTTCTCTCCGGAAAAAGAAAAAGCGCCTTTCCAGAAAAGATGGAAAGGCGCGGTGACAGGCTCAAGGGGGAGATCCCGAATTAGTACACGTCCCGCTGGTAACGGCGGTGCTGTTTCATGTCCGCCACATATGCCGCGGCTTCCTCCGGAGTTTTATGGCCCCAGGTCTGGATGACTTCATGAAGGGCGGCGTCCACATCCTTCGCCATGCGGGAGGCGTCTCCGCAGACATAGAAGCTGGCGCCGGCTTCCAGCCATTTCCAAAGCTCTTCGCCTTCCTGAACCATGAGGTGCTGCACATACACCTTCTTTTCCTGGTCGCGGGACCAGGCCACGGACAACTTCAGTTTACCGGTGCCGGTCAATTGGGTCAGCTCATCTTCATAACAGAAATCAGTAGCCCTGTACGGATTGCCGAAGAACAGCCAGTTGCCGCCCTTGGCGCCGGAGGCGATGCGTTCCTCCCAGAATGCCCGGAAGGGAGCGATGCCGGTGCCGGGGCCTACCATGATGATGGGAGTGTCCCCGTCTTCCGGCAGACGGAAATTCTTGTTGGTATGTACGAATACCCTGGCCGTATGGCCCGGCTGGAGGCGGTCCGCCATGTAGGTGGAGCAGACGCCGCCGCGCTTGCGGTCACGGGCCGTGTAGCGCACCGCGCCCACGCACAGATGAACCTGTTCGGGATGGGCGTTCGGGCTGGAGGCGATGGAATAAAGGCGCGGCATGATCTTTTTCAGAATGCCGGTGAAAGCTTCCGCGGATTCGAAGGAAGCGGGATATTCCGTGGCCAGATCCAGCATGTCCCGGCCCCACAGGAAATCGTTGAGGGCGTCTTTATCCCCGGCCAGAAGCGCGTCCAGCTCCTGGCTGCCGGAGGCGGCGGCCCATTTGGTCAGCAGGGCTTTGTTGACATTGGTAATGTCATAGCAGTGAACCAGAGCGTCCTTCAGGCTTGCGGTTTCCCCTTCCGGCGTGGGAACCTGGGAATCCGGGCTGAGGCCGAGCTTGTCAATCAGAGCGTCCGCCAGGGCCGGATCATTGGCGGGAATGACGGCCAGGGCGTCCCCGGCAATGTAATTCATCCCGGAACCGTCCAGGCTGTATTCAATGTGGATGGTTTCCTTGGGACTGCCTTCCCCGGTGAGGTGCTTGACGGAGAGGACGGGAGCGGGAAACGGATTTTTTTTGCCGTATGGTTCAGTGGTCATGATGATGGGGGAGTATGAAAAAGAATATTACCAGCGGATAACGGCGGCGGACCAGGTAAGCCCGGCGCCGAACGTGACCAGGACGACATTGTCTCCCTTGCCGAATCTGCCGGAACGGCGCGCTTCGTCAAAGGCGATGGCGACGGCGGCCGCGGACGTGTTGCCGTACTTCTCAATGTTCACGAATACCTTATCTTCAGGAATGGAGAGGCGCTGCGCTACGGCGTTAATGATGCGGAGGTTGGCCTGGTGGGGAATAATCAGCTGAATATCGTCCGCCGTGAGGCCGGCGCGTTCAATGACGCTGGCGGCGGAGGCTTTCATGCGCGTGACGGCATGGCGGAAAGTCTCATTGCCGCGCATGGCCAGGGTGGCCAGGCGTTCATGGGCGTTTTCCGCAGTGGTGGGGCAGCGGGAGCCGCCGCCCGGAATCTGGAGCAGGTCATGCAGGGAGCCGTCCGAACCGATATCCGTGGCAAGGACGGAGCCTTCCTCCTCTTCCCCTGTGGAGGCCTGGAGCACGGCTGCCCCGGCGCCGTCCCCGAACAGGACGCAGGTGCTGCGATCCTCCCAGTTGACGACGGTGGAAAGTTTTTCCGCGGCGATGATGAGCGCCGTCTTCATCTGGCCGGTGCCGATGTACTGGACGGCGGTCTTCATGGCGAACAGGAAGCCGGAGCAGGCGGCGGAAATGTCAAAGGCGGCGGCATTCTTGGCGCCTAGGGCATCCTGGATATAGCAGGAAGTGGAAGGGGTGAACGTATCCGGCGTGATGGTGGCGACGATAATCAGGTCAATATCCTCCGGCTTCAGCCCGCAGGATTCCAGAGCGCGCTGGGCGGCCTTCGTCCCCATATGGGAAGTGTACTCGTCAGGGGCGGCGATGCGGCGTTCCACAATGCCCGTGCGTTCAATAATCCATTCGTGGGAAGTGTCCACCATCTTTTCCAGATCCGCATTGGTCAGGCGGCGTTCCGGAACATAGGAACCCGTACCGATAATCTTGACGGGCAGTCTTTTAAAGGGAGTATCAGAATGTGCGGCCATAGCTTTGGGCGTATGATGAACAGAAAACGTCCTGACGTTTTATGTGGAAACAGTCTAAAAGAAAGCGGGCCTGATGACCAGCACAAAACGCAGCACTCCTTCCATGCCGTAAATGAATGGCCTACAACAGCCACCCCTGGCCGTTGGCGGGCGGCGCGGCTCCCATCTTGAGATAGGCGGAAGGCATCGCCACGCGCCCCCTGGGGGTGCGGCTGATATACCCCTGCATAATCAGGAAAGGCTCGTGCACGTCCTCCAGCGTGGAAGCGTCCTCCCCTACGGCCACCGCTAGGGAGGAAAGGCCCACCGGGCCGCCGTTGAACTTGTAAATCATCGCTTCCAGCAGGCGCTTGTCCATCTCGTCCAGGCCGTCGTCGTCAATCTCAATCATGGTCAGGGCGTCGTGCGCCAACTGCTCCGTAATCACGCCGTCGCCGCGCACCTGGGCGTAATCCCGCACCCAGCGCAGCAGGGAATTGGCCACGCGGGGCGTGCCGCGGGAGCGCAGCGCAATCTGCAGGGCTCCCTCCGGGTCCACGGGCACGTTCAGCAGCCCCGCAGACCGTTCGATAATGGCGCACAGCTCCTCTCGCGTATAATAATCCAGCCGGTTCACCAGGCCGAAGCGGGAACGCAGCGGGCTGGTCAGCATCCCGGCGCGGGTAGTGGCCCCCACCAGGGTGAACTTGGGCAGGTTGAGCTGGATGGAGCGGGCGTTCGGCCCCTGGTCGATGATAATATCCAGCCGGAAATCCTCCATGGCCGGGTACAGATACTCCTCAATGGCCGGGTGCAGGCGGTGGATCTCGTCAATAAACAGAATATCCCCCTTTTCCAGATTGGTCAGCACGCCGGCCAGGTCTCCCGCCTTTTCAATCTGGGGGCCGGAAGTCGTATGAATGCGGCAGCCGACGGCATTCGCGATAATATTGGCAAGCGTCGTCTTCCCCAGGCCCGGGGGACCGCTCAACAGGATGTGATCCAGCACGTCGTCGCGCTGTCTGGCGGCTTCCACCATCAGCATCAGGCGGTCCTTAATCTTCTCCTGCCCGCAGAACTCGCTGAAAGCGGGTGGTCTGAGGGACAAATCAAAAGCGGAGGAGGGGGCCTCCGTGGTGCGTGTGTAAAAGGACTCTCCCATGCGCAGGACTAGCAAACCTGTCTTTGGGGCATCCGTCAAGGGGGAAGTGCAGTCGGGAAACGCCTTTTCCGGGACATGCCGGAAGCCTTTGGCCTTTTTTGAGGACGGGAGGAATGCGGAGCCGCGGAAATGATGATACTCGGTGAAACGGCATGTCCCGCCTTCTCTTCTTTCAGCGTGGGTTTTCATTCCTGCCGCGTGTTCCCGGAACTCTAGAAACTCTGGGCTTCCGGAATCCTTCAATCTTCTCTTCCCGTCTCGCTCCTGAAATTCCTCAAACGTCTGCTGGTCAATTCTTGAGTCTGGACGGAAGCAAGTTTATCAATAGGGGTTCTTGCCTGAACCTTGCCCGATTGCCCGGAAGCCGTAAAGGTGGAGAAAGAGAAAAATTCTTGTTTGCTCCGCGAGAAAAACAGGGTAGGGAGGGCGAAAATCTGCCATGCTCTCATGGATGATTTTTGTGAACCACGGAAACCTGTCCTTTCAAAACTTCTGAAAATACGCTTCGTTGCTATTTATGCCCGTTGAAGACTTCCTCGTGCTGCCGGGGCTCTTTTCATCCTCTTCGAGCAGCCGCCGGAAACGTGAAAAAACTCGGGGAAAACGGGAAAATCCCTTCCGGATGAAAAAAAGATTGCCAAACCTCTCTTCTGCCGTTACTCTGTCCCTGCTTTCCTATCTAGCACAATCTCCAACGGGCAGGTGTCAGAGTGGTCGAATGAGCACGCCTGGAAAGTGTGTGTACCGCAAACCGGTACCGAGGGTTCGAATCCCTCCCTGTCCGCCATTAATTTTTCGCCGTAATATATTCGTCATGAGTATATTGCGGTTTTTGTTTGTAGGACATGGGGAAAAAATGGGGAAAATTTATAGGAAGCATATAGACAAGTATTTTACGATTCGGTATACTCCAGAAACCAACTGTACACCAGATCCAAATAATGTCGTTAGAGGTGCCTCAAGAGAAAAATCGAGAACTTTTACCCTTCCTAAAATGGGCAGGGGGCAAACGATGGTTGACACACAATAACGAAAATATTTTTCCTCCTTGTAATAGCTATAATAGATATATTGAACCATTTTTGGGTAGTGGTGCTATTTTTTTCCACCTAAAACCTAAAAATGCTATTCTTGCCGACATAAATGAAGATCTTATTGAGACTTATAATGTGGTAAAAAATAATCCAATGGAACTGGAGAATATGTTATCCTATCACCACAAAAAACATTCGAAAGAATATTATTATAATATAAGGAATAAAAATTTTAAAAATTCAATAAAAAAAGCTGCTAAATTTATTTACCTTAATAGAACTTGTTGGAATGGTTTATATAGAGTGAATAAAAAAGGTGAATTTAATGTTCCTATAGGAACAAAAACAAAAGTTATTTTAGGAACAGATGATTTTTTGTCAATTTCTAAGCTTTTAAAAGATGTTAAAATAGTAAAAATGAATTATTTTGAAACTATATCGTATGCTCAAAAAGGTGATTTTATTTTTATTGATCCACCCTATACGGTAAAACATAATTCAAACGCTTTTGTGAAGTATAATGAAACTTTGTTTTCTTGGCGCGATCAGGAACAACTTAGAGATTGCATAAGTAGAGCACTTAAAAATGGATGCAAAATACTTGTTACAAATGCTTTTCATAACTCAATCAAAGAGTTATATAAAGGATTAGGTGAAATGATTTGTTTATCGAGACCAAGTATTTTAGCATCAAACTCTCGAAAAAGAGGGATTTACGAAGAGTTAATTATTAAATGTGGATATTAAAATGAGTAATACGGATTTTTCTTGTAGAAAATTTAAAAATGCCATTGAAATTGTTTTTTTTACGTGGTTTTACTGTACAATTCCATCGTTTCTGATGATGGCTTTTCTTTTTTTTACCGAGAAAAGAATTGATACGAATAATTTTCTAGGTATAGAGGCAAATGAAATATTAGTTTACATAATATCTTTTATTGGTTGCATAGTAGCATATTATTTTACACCGTTAGATAGTCTCGATAAATTTAGAACTAAATCTTCTAAGATAATATGCTCTATATCTATTATTATTTTAATAATATGTGTCGCAGTATTTGTTTTTTTAAAAATGAATCTGCCTCCAGAAAAAAACAAATTATTATTTAATTTTATTTGCATTTTTTATTTGATATCTATTATTGTATGGATTTGGCATACATGTATTTCTTCCCCTCCGAGTTCCGATTCCATAGATCTGAAAAATGAGCAAGAACTGAAAAATTTAGAATCTAAATTTACTTCAAAACTAGGAAATAGAAGATGATATCATGAATAAGATAACAATAGATGTATTGCCGGTAATTCAACCTATAGGTACTTTTTATATTGCATCAATGTCATGTAAGGATGTGGCGAGTATGTCCACAGCAGACGTTCGTCGAATGGAAGATAGGGACATGGAAAAATATTTAGGCATTCAACGTCCATTAAAAGAAGAACGTGTGAGACAGCTACAACGATATGTGCAAACAGTTGATGCAACATTTCCTACTGGTGTGATATTAGCAATTGATGAAAAGTGCGCTACTCTTGATGAAGAAGCTAAAAAACTTACGATATCTGAATTTATTGATAATGAAAATTCTGAAAACAATATAACTTTTGATAAGATAGCAAAAGTCATAGATGGCCAACATAGGATAGCAAGTTTCGTTGAATTTGATAGATATGGACAGAAGATTTTTATTTTTGATGAAAAAATAAAATTTGATATAAATGTTTGTTTGTTTATTGGTGCAGATATATCTCAGCAAGCAACTATTTTTTCTACAGTAAATCTAGCTCAAACGAAAGTAAATCGAAGTTTAGCATATGATCTCGCTGATCTGGCTAATTTTAGAAGTCCGCAGAAAACATGTCACATGATAGCAGTCATGCTTGATGCACGTGAAGATAGTCCATTGTATAAACGTATTAAGAGATTAGGTGTAAAAACAGTTGGACGAGATTCTGTTGAGCCATTGACTCAAGCTGTATTCGTCGAAGCATTAATGAGATTCATATCTTCCGATCCTATGAAGGATAGAGACGATTTGCAGCGAGGTAAAAAATTATCTGTCCTAAACGAAATTGACTCTCGGAAGTTGCCTTTTAGAAATTTGTTTGTTGCAAATAGAGATGAGGATATAGCTTTCATGATTTATGAATATTTCCATGCGATAAAAAATAAATGGCCGAAATCATGGAGCGATTTAAGTACGAAAGGCAATATTTTACCTAGAAGTAATGCGTTTAAAGCATTTATGAAATTTCTATACTATATTTGTCAAAATAAACGAGAAGAAGTATTAGATAGAAACAATTTCATGAATTATTTTGTAAATTCATCATTAATCGATGGTAATATAACTTCTGAACAATTTCTTCCTGGAAGCGGAGGAGAATCTTTATTTTATAAAAAATTAATGGATGGATATCCAAGATGACTAGAATAACTTTACTGTGAGCGTCTTGTAAAATAATTGAAATGGTACTGTCTTTCAAGTTATTAAATCATACTATATGAATGTACTTAATTTATTGATAGAATAATGGAATGGTTTTCTTCTAGATATAAGCATAATATAATTCCTCAACTACAAATTGATAACTTAAATGAAGAAACAAAAATAGCTATATGGAATTTAATAAGTCAAGAAATTATTAGAAACAGGATAGCTGGTCTTTCTGAATTTAAGGTAAATGAGTTATGTAGAAATATGTGGACTTCTTGCTTGGCGATGCCATATGATACTTATGCAGAGCATTACGATATTTCATATTTAAGTAAACGTTCGGCCGAGAAATTCACAAAGGTTGTTCTGAAAAAACAGTTTTATGTATTGCTTGATTGTATAGAATTCATTATTGATTATATATCATTGGATATAGATAAAGAGCGTAATCGTAATGAATTAGAAAGAAAGAGATATTTTGAGCAAAAAAATAAAAAAGAAAATAATGATTTCGATTTTCTATATTATCCGTATTTCTACGATAAAACATCAGATTTAAACTATCGAGAAAATGAACTTGAAACCTATATTCATCTTATTAATGATTTATTTGAAAAATATTTAGTTGGTTATAGGGTTGTAGAGAAGAAGATATCTAAATTGACAGATCAGAATGAAATTAGAGAGGTACTCCAAGCATTGAATTCTCCTGTTATTGAGGCCAGCACACATATTAATAAAGCTCATAATCTACTATCTAACCCAAGATATTACGATTATGAAAATTCTATTAAAGAAGCTATTTGTGCAGTAGAAACTATGGCTAGGTTTATAACAGGTATTGAGTCGGCTACATTAAGCGAATGTATAAAAAAATTGGATAAAATTTACCCACTACATCCCGCCTTAAAAGAATCAATTCTCAAGCTTTACGGATATTGTTCTGATTGTGCAGGAATTAGACATGGATCAAAACCAGGAAGTAATGAATATATACCCACAGCTTATGATGCTAAATTTATACTTGTTATGTGTTCTTCTTTAAATAACTACTTGTTACAATTCAAAATTATCAAGTAACAGAAATATTTTTTCAGCCAAACGCTATTTGCTATTTTCTCAACCATGCCTCCATTCCTCCGTCTTTTTTTTACGATCCATTTCCTCCTGTTCCTTTCTCCATTCGAAGTCATACCAATCCTCCATACATTCTCCAAACTGATGCGATTCATCTGCACTGGGATTGTAGTTCCAAAATCTGTTCCAATCAGGATTTTCTTATTCGGAATCACTGTCCATGAGTGATTTTTCTTCCTCTAATTTCTCCTAAAATTTGTTCTGTAATCTCTAAGTCTTCCTCTATATCCTAAACAATTTTCATAGGGATCATTTTAGGATTAATTGCTTAGAATAATTTTAATTAAAAATGCCTTCGTACAAAACTGGTTGACCTTGGAAGTCCTGGAACCTGGTCATACATAATCATGCATTTGGTAATTCCTCCATTTATTATATTCATACATTGAGTGAGGTTATTTTTCTTATAACTTATTTGTTTCCATGTGCTTGTGAATTCTGTGGAATTTCCGGAGAAACAATGAATGAAATACAGAGGTATACATTTGAAAACTCTCTCTTTATCTTTAATATACATTGTATGAGACCATATTTTTCATAACTTGCTCATTGCAATACATTTGTAAAACTTAACCCCATTTTTATAAGCCTTCTTTGCTCTTCATTACTTCATTGTACAGGATCATTCAGAGAATCCATGTTTTGGAAAATGTAGACTACAGTATACGGGGAATCATCTGTACGCAGGTTATTTTATTCTGAATAGCTCCAGAATTGATTGTACGGATTTTTCAGCGTATCCCTTTAGCAATTACCTTCTTTCCTGAATAATTTCCGTAGGAATCAATTTAGAATTAATTATCCTGTATTCCTTTGATTCTAAGAGATGGAGTTGGTTTGAATGACCACGAGGAAATGTTTAAGTAAAAACGGCTTCGTACAAAATCTTCATGGAGGGATGATGCCGTGTTTCCTGTCAGTTGTACGCTGTATTCCTTGTTGGTGGATGGTGGTTTATTCTAAATGCCTCCAGGATCATTTGTAAGGATTTCAGAGGAATGATGGGTATTAACATCCGCAAATCTGAAAAATTACTGCAAAAAATAATTTTGCCTTACATTGGGCTAAATGGACTTTTCCTCTTTTTCCAATTGATACATTTCCTAATGGAGAAAAAGTTTTCCATTTTTCGGAAAAACAATTTTGAAGCAGTTGGGAAAGTACCCCTTTCATGTGGAAGCCTCCTTGTATATGTTGAGACCAGACGGGGATGTCCTATTAATTGGGGGGAGTGTGTTTGGTCTGGCGGGGGTACTGTACCGTTTGCCGTACCCTATATGGCAGGAATAGAGTAGAGGCGTAAAAATGAAAAAGGATGGAACCATTGCTGATTCCATCCCTGATGATTGTTTTTGAATGCAATTAGAAGCTGTACCTTGCCGAAAGTGAGGCGGATTGATTCACCTGGCTGCTTCTGGCTTCCAGAGTGTAAAATGCTCCTACGCTCCAGTTCTGGTTGATGATCCAGTTGGTTCCTGCATTCATCATGAAGGCGCTTCTGCCCGGATTGCTTCCTTCGTGCTTGTTGTCGATGCCGTAAATGGTGGATTTGACCGAAGGATTAGTTCTGGATACATCACCGACATAGGCGACTGTCAGTTCGGGAAGAAGAAGCTGTCCTCCTCCGACCGATACTTCCTTTTTAACCGTGATGCCTACCGGAACACTCCATACCTGCATGTTGCCGTCCCTGTATTGACGGCTGCCGTTGGAATATGTTTCCGTGAAGCTTTCCTGCGCTCCATGGACGTAATCAATTCCAATGAACGGCGTCAGCGTTGTCTTGTCGGTGACCTGGATGTTCCAGTCAGCTTTAAGGCCAAATGTGAACACGTCGTCATTCCATTTTGCCTGACCGGGCAGATATGCAGAATTACCAACGAAAGTGTTGGCCCTGTTTTCCACCGAACCATAGGCGAAGTATCCGCTCAATCCCAAACTCTGCTTGTCACACAATATTTCAAGGTAATTGGCATAAAGACCGGTCATGATGCTATCCTGCTTGATGGATGCCTGGTTATCGTCGGATTTGAACATTCCGAATGTTTGACCAAAAGCGATACCAGCACGGAATTTCTTCGTCCAGGCGTAGTCAATCCCTGCCGCATATCCACCTCCGTTGTACTGGAATCCGTCCGCATGGGATGTAGAGTTCATTGAAAGGAAATCTCCCAATCCGCTTACCCATACATTGGAATCTCCCGGTTGGGTGGCTTTGAGCTGGGATACTGCCGTTTGACCGAAGTTTCTGACGACGCTTGTACTTGACCACAAGGAATTGGCGATATTGGAACCATCCTTGCCTACCAAAGCGGCAGCTACGGCTTCATCCACTTGTCCCGTGAAGCTAAGCGTTCCTGTGGATGCATTCCAGAGAAGATTGCCTTCCTTCAGGAGATGGTTTTTATCATCCAAAGAAAGGACAAAATCACCGTTACCGGAAACCGCTCCATTGGTTTTAATGAGATTGAGGGTAAATCCTTCCGTCCCTGCGGCCAGGATTCCAAGACCTACTTCCACTTCGGTATTCACCACTCCATTAATCGTGATGGAATTGGTGACGGAAAGATTGGAATAGGTGCCTGAACCATGGTTTGCCAAGGTAGCGGCGGTGATCCCGTCCAGATAGAAGCCCAGCCTTGAACCGTTGTCCAAAGTCAGATCATTGTGCTGCTGGAATCCCGGACTATTGCCTACATAGAGCAGAGCGTTGGATTGGAGAATGGTCGAGGCGAATGTACCGCTACCATTGACGGCACCGTTTTCCGATACCGTTACTTCTCCCTGCACCGTTCCATTGTTGCTCAGGATGGAGGAACTATTGACCAGAACATCTCCCTTGATGGTATTCCTGTTATCCAGAGATGCACCGGAATTAATGGTAACATCATTGTTGATGGTTCCCCTGTTGTTGACGGAAGCGGTAACTGCATTACCTGAACTATTGGGAACTCCAATAGTCAGCATGGAATCATCTGTTCCAAGAATGGTGTTTTGACCAATTTCCAAAAGGCCGCTCTGAACATTGACCTGTCTGGATTCATATTTGTCGCCAGTTAAAACAATGGCGGCATCCGTAATGTTTCCTCCCGCCTGGCCTACTTGGATATCTGCGCCTGCATTGTCATTGGTGCCGATAATACTGAAACCAAGCGTATCCGATCCCGACATGTTGAATATTTGTGAATCACTGGTGACTAACGTTCCTCCCGTTCCATGGACATAGGAATTGCTTAGTCCGCTTGTAACTTCCGTTGCATCAACATTTCTACCGTTCCCCAAAGAAACGACAACATCCTTGGAAAGAGTATCGGGAGCCTTGCCATCGGTAATAATGGTTCCCGGTTGTTCCGGTTGATCGGGATTGTAACCGTTGTCAACCAGCGTCAGGGCATAACGTCCATCGGTTTGAGCAATGGAAACGAACTTCTTGTCAGTAATGTTCCGGGAAATCGTTTCATCATCATATGTCCATGTGCTTTCAATGGCGCTCAAAAGTCCGGTATCTCCCGTAATATTTTTACAATAAAATACGACAGTTCCGGAATCGGGACTCAAGTAAGCTCCATTTGCCGGACTATTATTGAAAAACTCTATTTTGGTATTCCCGGTAATGGACAAAGTACCTGTAATGGACATATTGGGATACGACGCATCAACTCCCCAAACAGTTACTTTTCCATTGTTTGCTAACGTCAGGTTTCCTTGCAAAACGGATTTTCCTGTAAATGTAGAATTCGAAGAATACCAAATTTCGAACCCGTGTGTTGCAGATACAGTATATTGGTCCCTGATAATGGTTCCCTGGTCAAATTCCAGTTTAACGAAATCACTATCCTTGATTGTAGCTCCTCTCAGGTCGATAAGCGACAAATGCTCATCCTCGGAATAGACAGAAAACGAACAAGGAGTTTCTTTGTTGGTCGCTGGAGAAATTGAACCATTGAATGTTACTTGTGCACCACCATATGCTTCCAGTGTTGCGTTTTTAAGGACAATGCCGGAACCAATCGTATATCTAGCATTACCTGTACCTGGACGGCCTGTTTCTGCCGTTCCTTTTGAGCTTCCGCCGTATATCTCAAATACTTCATCCTTGAAATCCATAGTCCCTTGTCCCGTCAACGTATAAGAGCCATTATCCGTTGCTCCCCAATTTATATCCCAGAATTCGCCAGGGTTCCCAGGATAAATATCGGGAGGAGGAGGGTTGGTAGACCAATCCCCGTTGAGGCTCAAGTTGACGTTATCAAATTGAGGCCATGGTGTTTCCACATGATCCCAATCGTACGAATTGAGGTTGATTGTTTCCGTAGCGATGACCGGTTGCGAGACGCAGGCAAGCACGGCCGCCAGCAGTACTGTAGGCAGGTGTAACTTCATAATCGATTTTGGTTGTTCATTCTCCTTGGTTAGTAGGTGATAGCGTTTGAATATCGCGTATCTCCACAACTGTAAAGAGGTATTTTAGGCCGTGGACATAAATTTCTCATTTCTGCGATAATGAATAGATGTCCAAGCAAAATGTACTCAAGGAATTAGGAGAAAGGATCAGAAACGAGAGAAAAGCCCAGGGATTCTCTCAGGAAGGATTTGCGCATGTTGCCAATTTGGATAGAAGCTACTACGGCAGCATTGAACGGGGAGAGCGCAACATCACATTTTATACCATCTGCGAAATCGCGGAAAAACTGGATAGGGATGTAGCTTTTTTCTGTCAGGATATTCCTCCTATCAAGTCAGGGAAATAACTGCTCATTACGACAAAATAATTGACTGTTATTGCATTTTATCGCTTACGAATCCCGTGGTTCACGACATGATGGGTTCATGATCGGAGCTGCATACCAACAAGGAACACATGTCCGCGTAATATCTCCTGAAGGACAAATCCTGTTCACTCAGAAAGGAAAACTGCTGGGATACTCTTCTGAAGTCGTTTCCATACTCAAGGGAAACGCCATCCACATTTGCGATCATCAGGGAAATACGTTATCCACCCATCGTCATACGGAAGGTACACCACCCAAAGCCGGTTCCTCGAAAAGCATTCTGTTTTACCTCCTGTTGGGATGTTTGACCAAAATAGGAGACGCATACCGATTGTATCAATTCCTGGGTAGGGGAAATGCCATAGGAGCTGACGGAGGAGACTTGAATTGGAAGAATATCGGTATTTGGTTCTTATCCATTTCCTTCTGGATTGCATGCTTCTTTGCGGCTTCAAAAATGGGAATCACCGGATGATATATTCAATATATTTTACGACAAAAATAACTGACCATTATTGAGTTTTACCGCGTACGAACTCCCGTTTCCACGGTATAATGAACTCATACATGGCAGCGAAGAAGTTCAAATTATGCAGACTGGTTCAGGAGAACGACGGAAGGTTCCGCGTCTACTGGAACACCATCAACCCCGACGGTTCCACCAGGAACAACAAATGCAGGGTCAAGGACAGGAAGGAAGGCTTGGAAAAATGCCGGATCCTTGAGGAAGAACTTTCCCAGACCGGACTTGTAGAAGAAACGGCCATCGATCCCGAAGACAGAATCATGATCGACCGATTCTACAAAACCAATCCTTCCATTTCCCTTGCGGAATTCATCAGAAGATACATGAGCTTCGTCGCCCATCCCAAGCAGAGCCGAACAGTCGGGGACCTCTTCAAGGAATGGAAAAAGCACAAACTCCTGACGGCATCCAACCGGGAAAACATCCGACTTACCCTTTCAAGAGTCAATGTCTTCAAGGAAGTGTTCGGAAAGAAAATCGTCAGCGCCATCCAGAAAGACGAAGTGGAAAAATGGCTCTACGGACTGAATATCGCCGAAAAGACACGCCAGCACTACAGGGCGGCCGTCATCTCGTTCTTCAAATGGTGCGAAATCGACATGACCAACATAAAATGCCCCAAAGCAGTACGTCCTGAACCCGGCATTTATACAGTAGATGAAGCCGTCCAAATCCTCGATTACACCAAAACTCATCAGAACAGAATGCTCGCTCCTTTGGTCATCGCCATGTTCTGCGGTGTAAGACTGTCCGAATTTGAGTATATTGAATGGAAAGAACTCGACTTGAGCAATCCCGATGAGGACGGAGACTTTTACCTGTCAGGAGGAAAAACCGGAAGACGCATTGTTCATCTCCCCAGCGTCGCCAAGAAATGGCTTCTTACATGCGAACGCTCCAACGGACTTGTCTTTGACTTTGGACGATGCAAAAAACATGTAGACCGCATCTATGACGCCTTCAGGAGAACAATTCCCGAGTACATCGAAGCCAAACAGAACGGATATCGGCACAGTTACTGCACCTATAAAGTCACTTGTTTTGGCAACATGGCCAGCGTAGCCGACGAAATGGGAAACAGCATCCAGATGATACGAAAGCACTACTACAAGCCGACCAGAAAAAAGGATGCGGAACTCTATTGGAAACTGACTCCTGAATACGTTGATTCACTCAATCTGGATTAACCGGATTCCCAATTAGTAGATTCAGTGGAAATCACCATGTTTGACTATGGGGCAATACACACAAAATCTCTTGTTTATATCGAAACTCGAATTGACATAATCAAAATCGAGAACCATACTATCTCCATTCAACAATATGATCCCATATACATCTGAACACCTTCCTCCCGAAAAGATCAAATATGAAGATATCATATCGGATGTCGGTCAGGCAAATGCCGCCTTGGCCAGATATGACGGGCTTCTGCAAGGAATCATTAATCCCGGTATATTACTTTCTCCCCTGACAAATGAGGAAGCAGTTCTTTCTTCCCGGATTGAAGGAACACAGGCAACTATCGAAGAGGTTTTAGAACATGAAGCAGGGCAAGCATACGATTTGGGAAAGGAAACGGACATTCAGGAAATTAAAAATTACCGAAAAGCGCTTACCCTTGCATCAGAACATCTTTCCTCGGCTTCCATCCGCCTAGGTTTTATTAGGCAATTGCATGCAATATTGATGGATAGCGTAAGGGGACAGGACAAACATCCCGGGTACTTTAGGACAACCCAAAACTGGATAGGCCCTAAAGGATGTAAAATAGAAGAAGCATCATTTGTTCCTCCCGCTCCTCATGTTCTGGAAAATGCATTAATAGAATGGGAAAACTACCTCTCATTCGATGAAAAGGATCCTCTTGTCCAAACTGCCATCGTCCACGCCCAATTTGAAATTCTCCACCCTTTCAATGATGGGAATGGCCGTATTGGCCGTTTATTAATTCCTCTGTATTTGTATCAGAAGAAAGCCCTTTCGGCTCCCATGTTCTATCTTTCCGCTTATCTGGAGAAAAATCGGGAATCCTATTATGCCTCGCTGAAAAGTATCTCTTCCTCCGGCAACTGGACGCCGTGGATCTCCTTTTTCTTGAAAGCGATCACATCCCAGGCCAAATCCAATATCGACAAAACCAAGTTGATCATGGCCTTGTATGAAGAGACTAAAAAAACTATTGTTGAGGTCACAAAATCGCCTAATAGCACCCTTTTGACGGATGCCATCTTCAATCGTCCTATTTTTCAAGTTAATTACCTGATTCAAAAACTTGGCATTGCCGTACCCACAGCGCATCAGCTGTGCCGGAAACTCAAGGAGAATAATATTCTAAAAACAATCAGGGAAGGCTCCGGCAGGAAAGCCAGCATTTACTGTTTTCCCAGTTTGTTGAATATTGCCGAAGGAAAAGAATTCATGTAAAAATCCTATGTTCCAACCCTCTCAATATGAAAATTGACGGGATTTACGTTCGGGGCAAATTAAGCAGATTATCATGCGTGCTTTCGTTAGGTATTGAGCGCACATACTTCTCTCCCTTGTAACTCGTCATTTCTTCCAGTAGGGGATAGGGGTAAATGTTGACCCTGATAACCTCTCCCCGGACAAGCATGTCGTACACTTGTTCCTTGGGATAAAACCCCTCTAATCCTTCTCCTGAAAGATAAATGGATTGGATATCTTTCTCGCTTGGATGGTCAGGACAGCCGTATTGGAAATGAATCTTTGTCGCCAAAATCATAATGGGACGATTTTACATGGATGATTCCCGGCAGCCTCCATGAAAACGTATTGCGCAATACATGCCCGTAACGAGAGCATATCTCCAACCGGCGTCAGGCATTATTATTGGCAGTGGGCACACTTGGCCTATTCCCATCAAATCCATATATGGCAATCCAGGCTTTCCTATGGAAGCATTTTTATGTCCCATGCCTTGGATAACTGGAGTCTGTTTTTCTATTCAATTGAGCATAAATAGTCCATATTCCACCCAAATCCATTTTATGTAAAAAACATGCCCTGGACAGCTGTCTTGGGAGAAGGATTCCAAACTCCGTATGGGGCTATCCGGACTCCGCCATGGTCAAATTACACGGGACTCGCCTATTCATTAAAAATGAAGCCCTATGCCCTTATTACTAAAATATCTCCATCCTTCTTATTGAGCAAAAAACAGTCAAGACAGCTGTCTTGGAGTACATGTTCCCAAATCCGTATGGGACCAACCAGGCTCCGTTATGGGCAAATTTCCTTGGGTATGCATAAGGTATACGGGGAAAAATTCCTTCTCCATTTATTTTATATATACATTGTATGAGACCGTTTTTTGTATAATGGAATTGTTATCAGCATATTACAAAAAATAGTCTTTTGTGCATCAGGAAATACCCCGAAGACAGCAAACGGCTTATTCCGAATAATTCCCCATAATCATTTGTAAGAATTAGCAGAATGTCCCCTTTGTTATAATACCGGACAGATACCCGGAAATTGTCTGCATACCTTCAAATCCATTGAGAATTAAATTCCCTTGAACCAGATATTCCTGCTGTTGGATTTAAACGGCCTTCCCAGTAGGAACATGCAGTACTTCATCCATCCGGTTTGATGGTGCCCCGGATCATAGTATTGCCTCCGAAGAAAATTTCTGTCCTGCAGTGCAACCGAGTCGTTTTCCCGGATTTCCAGCATATTCAGTTTCCTCCTGATCTGGCAGTAATAAACGTACCTGGTTCCTTCCGTCAGTCCGGAACACCATTCAAAGAACTCTTTGCCCCTGTATAGCAATATGTTTTCAGGGACACCCGGTTTCTTCTTTTCCTGGGTTGCCCAATATTCCCTGAGTTCCTTGACAAATTCATTCCATGGTTTTTGAGTGTATTTGTTCTCAATGGGACGCCTTCCCCTCTTATTTTCTTTGTATTTGATCGGTCTTTCGTTCAGGTAATTGTTGATCCATCGGTAGACAGTCGCAGGACGTATACCCAGCTTCTTTGAAATGGTTGGAACAGGATTTTCCCTCTTATAGAGCAATACTGCCTTCCTACGGAGTTTTTCCCGTTCTTTCGCAGTCAGTTTTCTTGTGTCCTGCTTATCCGCCGGGATAAATGGACGTCTCCTTTTCCTCATTTTATCTGCGAATATCCATACAGGAAACAGGCGAACGAATCAATAGGATTATCATTATATCCTTATGATCATGTATTTTAGGGAATGTATATTTCCATAATAAAAGGACACTTATGAATAAAAAGAATCTCCTGAAGCTACAGGAGTATGAAAAAAATACATACTCAAAATAATAAAAAAATGGTGGGTGCAACCAACACCCGTGTCGCAAAAACAATCATCAACAACTCCAACCTCATCAACGCCAAGCAAACGGCTGAGAAAATCGGAATGCTCAAAAAAGACATGAAGCAAGTAGACGCCGAGAACTTGTTGAACGCCCTCCCTCTCGTCCAGGAGAACGGAGAACTGGCGCCAATACTTCCTCCCAAGGAATACGTCTACTTCACCATTCCTGTCAACAAGGTCAAGCACGACCTCTACAGGATGCTGTTCAATCCCAATATCAAGGATGGTTCCCTCAACAAAAAGACTAGGGCAAAGATCACTCCTGTCTTTGAAGAGGCGCTAACCAGTCTTGGCATTGAATCCATCCCGGTTCATTCCTACATCCTCAAATCCTATAACCTGAACTCCATCTTCAAGGCTGAGGTCAACTCTGCGGCGTTCAAGGCTCTTATTGAAAATGAGAGGACAAGAAAGCCAAGCAGCGACATCTCATTCACGTCAACAATTGCCGGCAAGAGTTTCGCCAATACATACAGCAGAAATGAAGCGCATCCCCGGGTATTCAACATGTTCACCCAGATGCCTTCCTCCGTACGGCAATATGTATTCAAAAATGTGTACGGGGTTGACATGGTGGAAATCGACCTGACCAATTCCATAGTCCAGTGCCTTGCTGCACGCGGACAATGCATGAAAATGCTCGAAGCGATCAAAACCAATACCCTTCTCCCTGCAGATCAAGACGAAAGGGAGGAAGCCAAGGAGAAACTCATTACATGGATTTTCTCCCTGTTGTCAGGTACTGCCGATAAAAGATGGATCACCAGATGCAAAAACCAATTGAGGGAATTCCTTACCGACGACTACTTCGACGAAATGGAATGCTTCATCAAGGCGATCGACGATCTGGACTCCCCCCATACCCTGTTCCACTATGAAGATATCCTCCGGGAGTTCTGCAAACAACATTCCGTTTGCATCAACCTCCATGACGCCGTGTACATACCGGCAGACAGGACTGACCTGATTGATTCGCTCAAACAAACCCTGGACGAACACAAATACTACTACAAGGCTAAAACCCTCTAGGATCATCCCGGAGAACGGCACGGATTCCCTCCTTCACTGGGGGGGATCCTTTCGTTTTTTAATGACGAATCTTTCAGCAGAAATACCAGCTTATGAGATTGACCCCTCCCACTCACCAGTCAACGGATTCCAGGTTTTCTCGAAAGACCCCTTGGACAACAAGGCTTCGCATGGAGGCAGCAGGAAAGACGAAATCCTTTGAACGATCTCTTCCAAATGAATTGGAATCCCTGAAAGTAGGGAGGCAGGAAATTTCTTTAAAAATGCAGTCCATTGCACCTCCTTCATTTTCAGGAATGAAGAAGACGTTATCAGCAAAGAGGACGGAATATCCAGATGGCGTCTTTCAAACGTCGCCTGGAGGGATTGGCTTAAAAGGCTTCCTTCAAATGAGTGATGGCTGGATAGAACATAAATGTCATAGAAATCCTTCATCCTCGAATTTTGAAGTCCCAGAAAAACCATGGCGTGGAATTTTTCAGCAATGGCGCTTTCCCGCGTATAACCCTGCAATATGGGGGGATCCATATCCAACGCTGTCGGAAAATGAATGGGAACGGGAGCCGGCAGAACGATATCGGAAAAGCCTATGTCTATCTTCATCCGGATTCTCATCTTTTGCAAATAACCGAAAAACAGAATGCGGCGTCCCCGGTAATTCGCATCCTGGGTTATTTCCATGGAAGTCACCGATTTGGGATCAAACGATAGCCCGTCATCCAGTACCGGCACATCCAGAATCTTTTGAATGCTCTCTTCAATGGATGAAGCGCTATTGTCCAATTTGCCCAACAGGTCTATATCCATCGTCGCTCTTGCTTGCGGCACATTCCAGACACGCAGCATGAGCGCTCCTTTGAGGACAAAACGATGTTGAAATTCGGATTGCCCCAAACGGTACAGGAATCTTTCCATCGCATAGTACTGAACGATTTCCTGAAAATTCCGTCCGCTTTTCCGTGACAGGTTGTAAAGCTTGTCTCGTACTGAAGCGGCTTTGTTGGCGGGGTGTTCCTTGCTCATACGAGTGTTTCCAGATAAGGCATGATCGTTCGGGTAACTCCGCGAAGAGCTGCATATTCGTGAATAAGAGGAAGATTGACGGGATGACTGTTCGCGTACATTTTGAGGGCTTCCAGAAATACATCCATTCCGACTCTGTTCCTGAAACGGAACACATCCACCAGAGTCTTTTCCCTATTGTAGACTTTCAAAGGCACTCCTTGCATGTCATGTGTTTCAATGCCCGCTTCATAAATGGCATCACGAAACCGGAATGTGCGGATGAGCGGATAGGAAGACTTGGGAGCATTCCCTTGGTAAGGAATCGCAATATCAACTGCATGGGGAATCTGTGTCGTCATGTCATGGAATGAAAGCGCCGACACAAGGCAGATAACCGCCGCAGGATATTTCTTGGCTACCAAGAGCATTTCCGGCTCGTAAGGCAGGCTTTCATCGTTAAGACAGTAAAAGCCTCGTCCCCATCTTCGGATAATCCCCATCTCCATATATTTCCGCAGCATTCTTGCGGTCATCAGCGCAGGAAGAAGTTCCCCCCGCCGGACAACACCGCCTTTGTTACGGAAAAAATCTTTGATTGGAGCAGGGATAGTCACGAGTCAAAAGTACACACTTATATGAAGGATATGTGTACTTTTAGAACATTTGAAAGAACATGGCAAGTCGAAATTCTGGTCTCACCAGAACCATGCAGGAAGGAGTTGTTGGGCCAGAGATACCGGAAGACATACGGGGGAAGAGGTGAAAGGAAATGGCCTTCCCATGAAATTAAGAAGCATTTGTAATGAATGACTTACACAATGCTATCCCTAAAACGTCCATTTTCAGCTCAGTGAATTCATTGTTAATTACTTATAATCAATGATTCGAGGCTTCGAATCCCTCCCTGTCCGCCATCAATTTTCTGCCGCAATAAGTATATTGCGGTTTTTGTTTATAAGGATTATGGGAAGAAATTGAAAAAATTTGTTGATTTGGAACTAGGAAACCTTGGACAATATTGTTGCAATGATCCGATAACTTTGAGAGGTTCATATGCAGTCTTGCATGTCAAGACTCGATTTCTATCAATCGAGTACTTATGAGTGCGACATCATTCTTCCTATTAGACAATAAAGATTTCATTAACGAATTTTCCAGTTTCGATGAAAATTAATTCATTGAAATAAACGATAAGAGCGAAAATCAAATAAATGATGAGCATATGAAAAATGTTTGGCGTTTTGGTACTAGATGGGATGAACATGGGCGACGGGGAACTTCCATCTTTAAGGAAATTTTTTTAAAATATAATATCGCCTTTGCCTATACTCATGATTGTTTAAAAATGAGAGAAGGCGATCTTATTGCATTTTCAGATGGTTATGATATCATTGCTATTGGTAAAGCTATTTCTCCTCCTGCCTTTCTTGAAAAATTTGATATTTCCTATGACCCAAAACATTGTGAATATTTTCAAGACAACCAGATAACGGGTTGCCGAGTTAAGATAATAACTTTGTCTGAAGAAGATTGTTTTTTATATAAAAAGATAGGAAAATTTTGTTCTGTTTATCGAGAAAAGGAACGGATTAACGTACTATGGCATAAATATACCGAAAACAACCGAGATGGTTCTGACCCTAAATTGAATATATTCCATTGGGCAACCAAAGAGTTATCTCAAGATGCATTTTTGTGTTGGTTGATTCAATGGTCTTCTAAAGGAAACATAACTGTTAATCAATCTTTGCACGAAATAGGGAAAGAATTTTTAAACACTCTCATATCCAAATTTATTCCATCCTTTACTCTTCCTCAAGGAAGTATTGTCAAGGTTTTCAAACAATATAAATACATTGATATCGCTGTTAAAATTGAAACTCCATCAGGTAATTATGCCATATTGATAGAGGACAAGGTGCATGCTGATATTTACAATAATCTAGATAATTACCTTTCTTCATTAAAAAAAGATGAAACATTTCGCGATTGCATAGATTTCTTTCCTATTTTAATTAAAATAGGAGACCAATCTTCATATGATGAAGCATTAACTGCTAATTTTGGAATATTTTTGAGGAAAGATTTTTTGAATTTTCTTTCCCGATATAAAGACAAATGTTCTGATCACCCTATGCTAAGTGATTTTTATTCCCATATCACCTCTATGGAAAAAGAAGTTCAATCTTTCCAAAATAAAACCATTGGTTTATGGACCAGAGAATGGAATCCTTGGAAAGGTTTTTACTCTTACTTAAGTCAACATACCCCTTTTATTACTTGGAACTATGTTACCAATGCCAGCGGTGGATTCTTATGCTCTAGGATGGATGGTGATTCTGTTAAAGAGCTTGGTGAATTGGGGCTTCTTTATTGGCAAATTGAAAGTAACAAAAAATCACTTTGCCTGAAAATTGGAGAAGTTTATGAAAATAATTCAGCAATTAGGGATAAAGCAATAGCCATTGTCGACGAATACATTTCTGAAAATAAAATACAAGGTATTGACCCACCTGCTCGCAAGGGATGTGGATGCTATATGACTCTCAAAATTGTTAAGCAAGAAAACTGGTTAGGACGAGATGATGAAATTGTCAATATGGAGCAAATTGTAGATCGTTTATACAAATTTGCTCAGATGATCGAAAAAATAACTAAAAAAGCAACTAACGACGAAGTTAAGTAAATCATATTGTAATTCTAAATGTTATAGGGTTTTTTCAATCGTCCTTGGATATTTTCAGAAATACAATGGTTAATACTGTATTTCAATATCCTGCTTCTGGCAGTCCTTTCTGGTCTGGCATGAAGACCTCTCGCCTTTCCACTATTACAGCATCACATTTTGTTGGCTTACAATATTGGATATAAGTAAATTCTTGTTATCCTTTAGATTGTACGAACCAACTTCTACTACTCTATTGTCTCAAAACAGCAGATTATCCAGATAGGAAAAATCATCGAAGACCCTACCACTTCATTCGTCTTGTTTCAAACATACTACAACAATCTGGATACTGTTTCTTTTGAAATCTTTCAATATTGCAAATTAACAGACAAGGATAGCTGTTTATTGTGGAATTCTCTCACGGTAAAGTCCTGAAGGATTGCAGGAACAAAAATTGCGAGGTTTCCAGGTATCGGCCAATTTACCAGTTGGATTTTCTGATAATCAAATTGTTCATACACTGCATGGAAATATTCTAAACTACTTCTTTTGGTAATTTCTAAGGATTACGTATTAACCATGCAGATGATGCCTTCATAAATTTTAAGAATATTTTTTACTCCATTTATAATGGAACACTCCAAACACCTCTATTATTCAATTCTCTAAAATAATACTACAGGCAGCTGTCTTGGGTAAATCGTTTCAAACTCCATATAGGATCACCCAGATATCAATACACAAGAACTGTATTGGATGGGATGACTCGAATTTGGAGAAACTTTTGAAAACGGCTTCGAACAAAATCCTCATAGGAAAATGAAAATGGTGCTGTGTTTTTGGTTAATGGTACGTGCTATTTTTATTAATGAAGGGTAATTTATTCAGAATGGCTCCAAGAGCGTTTGTAAAGATTTCAAAGGAATGATTGGTATTGCATATAAAAATATGAAAAATTACCGCAAAAATAATTTTCCTTTGCAAAAATCTAAATGAATTTTTCTCTTTTCTCACATGATATATTTCCTAATAGAGAAATTTTTTCATTTTTTCGAAAAACATTTCCGAAACGTTTGGGAAAGAACCTCTTTCATCTGAAAATTTTTCTGTATATGTTAAGAACAAATGGGGAGAAATTGTCAATTGGGGGATTGCGTTTGATTTGGAAGTGGTACCATATCGTTTACCGTGCCCTGTATGGCTCAAAATAGTATATAGGTGTAAAAATGAAAAAGGTGGAACCATTGCTGATTCCACCCTTTGGTGAGAGAGTTTAACCTCTTAATAAGTTTCCATCATTAAAAATGCTTTTAAAAGAATAGAATTTGGGCTCCTTTTTTCTTACTCGTTCGCAGTATATTTGATGATGGAAAGGAATCGTCGGGATTGCCGAATCACGTTACTCGCTTAGTTTGGTGATGTCGGTTTCAGGTTTCGGGTAGCCTTTGCCGGCAATCCATTTTTTCGTTTCCTCCGCCATTTCGGGGGTGACGTTAAAGTCGTATTGGGCATAGTCGCCGATGTGGAATTTTCCGGGCTTGAAGAATCCCCATTTCTCAAAGAAGTCCGTCAGGTCGGTTTTTGTGACGTCACAGCATGCCTTGACGAATTCGAACTGGTATTTGACGGTGTCGTTCCCTCCGTAGTTTCCCGCGTTGTTGCGCAGGTACTCCATGACGTCAGGATAGAAGTCGGGGTGTCCGTTTTTGGTAAAGTAAAGATGGAGCTGCCACAGGGGGACCAGCTTGTTGAAGACATCCTTGGATTGCAGGTAGGCGATTTCCCCTTCGATGATTTCCTTGCGCGCCTTGTCGTAGCTGCCCTGGCGCTTCAGGCGGCTTTCATTGCCTGTTTTGGCTGCGGCCTGCAGGGAAAAGATGTTGTTGCTGACTTCCGTCATGCCGCCCCAGGTCATCGGGCGCATTTGCATGACGTGTCCTACTTCGTGGGAGAATCCCCAGCAGGCGTCTCCCTTAAGAACGTTTTCAGGGTCGGTGACCATGCGCATTGTCCCGTCGTTTCCGAGGTAGGCGACTCCGTCTCCGTCGCGGAACATGTAGTAGTTGAAGTTCACGCGGGCCAGGACGCGGTTTTCCGGGATTTTGCCGTATTTATCCAGGCCCATCAGCTGGTATTGGATGCCGATGAGCTTGTCGTAGGCGTTGATGAGTTCGGTTCCGCGGTCTTTGGTGAATTTTTTCAGGAATTCTACGGGGTAGGCAACCTGGATGTATTTTCCCCGGGCATCCATGATCGGAGAGACGGCCTGGTCAAGCAGGTGAACCCAGTCCTTGTTGGTGTCGCCCCGGGTGGTGTCAAAGTAGCCGTTGGCTTTGCCGGTTACGAAGTGGACGGGGATTTTCGGTGCCTTGCCGGCGTCTTCGGTGAAGTAGCTGATATAGGCGTTGGCGGGCGTTTCCACGTCAATGATGTTGATTCCTTCCTTGAGCGGAATCTGCTTTTTATGCAATCCCCAGCCATTGGGGTCTTTTGTGGGCTGCACTCCTTCGGCCGGCTTGCGCATCAGGTTCGGCAGCAGGAGGCTGATTTCCTGCCCCTCCGTCTTGCCGACCAGGACGACATGCCGCCCTTTTTCCAGATAGACGCCCGTCATGTTGTCGTACTTGCTGAATCCGTCGCCGATTCTGAGATTTTTCCCCGTCTGGCGCGGTGAGGGGAGGGCCCGGTATTCGGCATACAGGTAGTCCGGCTTGTAATGGCCCGCCAGGATTTTGACCGCGAGTTCCTTCATCGCGTCAGACTGGAAGGCGGAGGTGTCTTTGACATCCGGCTTCAGGGAGGTGCAGGAGGAGTCTTTGAACAGTTTGAGGTCGTTGCCGATGTGTTCCGGCGTGTTGGCGGCAAATGCCGCTGCGAGCGACAGCAGGGGCAGGGATAGTAATGGAAGGATTCGGTTCATGACAGTACGGGAAGCAGGTGGTTCCGTGATGTTACAAGATACAGGTTCCGTTTTCTTCTTCTTTCACCATTTTTCTTTTGATGAATAAATAGGCAGGCAGTTTGTCCGGAAAAAGGACGGGCGGTTGATGTGTGGAATGGCTTTGGCATTGAGGCAGGGATTTTTTTCAGCCGATTCACGTTTCCGGATATTTCCCGGTTCCGGCGGGCGCTTTTCCGGATTGCCGTATCCGGATGAGGACGTTCTCTGCTGCCGTGCTTGAGCTTTGGGCCGAAGCCTTCCGGCGTTTCCCGGCGGCGGTATCGCGTTTCTGCCGCGTGTTTCTCTTTATGTCCCTTTTTCTCTGGTCTTGGCGCACATGCATGACATGGTTGTTGTACGGAGGGGGAAAATGGAATAAGGTGAAGAGGATGATGAATTCCGTATTCAAGTGTTTGATGAGTGCCGTATGCGCCGTGGCATTGCCGGCGTTCGGGCAGGAAGAGAAAACCGGTTTCCCTACGGACAGGGCTGTGACCGTATTCAGCGCCGGGGAGGGTAATCCCTATGCGTCCATCCGCATTCCCGCCCTGCTCAGTATCGGCAAGGGCCAGCTCCTGGCATTCGCCGAAGGGCGGTATAAAAATACCGACCAGGGGGAGAACGATATTATCATGAGCGTCAGCAAGAATGGCGGGAAGACCTGGTCCCGTCCCCGGGCGATTGCCAAGGCCCATGGCGCCACATTTAATAATCCGTGCCCTGTTTATGACGCCAAAACCAGGACCGTGACTGTCGTGTTCCAGCGTTACCCTGCCGGGGTCAAGGAGCGGCAGCCCAATATCCCGGACGGATGGGATGATGAAAAGTGCATCCGCAATTTCATGATTCAGAGCAGGAACGGAGGTTCTTCCTGGACGAAGCCGCAGGAGATTACGAAGACGACCAAGCGTCCTTCCGGAGTGGATATTATGGCGTCCGGCCCGAATGCGGGAACCCAGCTGAAGAGCGGCGTCCACAAGGGCCGTCTGGTGATTCCGATGAATGAAGGGCCGTTCGGCAAGTGGGTGATTTCCTGCATTTACAGCGATGACGGAGGCAAGAGCTGGAAGCTGAGTCAGCCGACTGCCAATATGAAGGGCATGGTGAATGAGACGTCCATTGCGGAAACGGATAACGGCGGCGTGGTGATGGTTGCGCGCCATTGGGGCGCAGGCAATTGCCGCCGCATCGCGTGGTCCCGGGATGGCGGGGAGACTTGGGGACAGGTGGAGGACGCTCCGGAGCTGTTTTGCGACAGTACCCAGAATTCCCTGATGACGTATTCCCTGAGCGACCAGCCTGCCTACGGTGGTAAAAGCCGCATCCTGTTTTCCGGGCCCAGCGCGGGCCGGCGCATTAAGGGACAGGTGGCCATGAGCTATGACAACGGCAAAACCTGGCCGGTGAAGAAATTGCTGGGCGAGGGCGGTTTTGCCTATTCCAGCCTTGCCATGGTGGAACCCGGCATCGTCGGGGTGCTTTATGAGGAGAACCAGGAGCATATTAAAAAGCTGAAGTTTGTTCCCATTACCATTGAATGGCTGACGGACGGGAAGGATGCGGGGCTGGCTCCCGGCAAAAAAGCTCCTGTTCTCAAATAGAGGAAAGCCGGGCAATACGTTTTTCCCTTCCGGAGGGGTCTCCGGGAGGGGGAGATTGAATGCTTTCTTCCGTAGCGGAGCGTTATGGAAGAAAGCGGATCAGGCCTTATTGCTTGATGGATTCAAAGGCAGGAGGGGGGGAATTCAACGTACTGATGGATTGGCCTGGGCATAACTCTGGGAGGATGAGGCTATTGGAGATACGGCGATGTTCCAGCAGGGCTTCAATCATCCGGATAAGTCTGCGCGTCGTTTTTTCTGCAGGGGAGCGGTAGGAGGTAATGGGAGGAGTGATATGGTTCAGGTAAGGTTCATGAACCAGGCTGAGCAGACTTATTTCCTCCGGGATGCTTTTAGCCATGGTGGCCGCCCAGGAGATGATGGATATCAGCATTCTGCTCCGGGTAGAAATTAAGGCGGTAATACCCGTATCCGCCAGGTCAATTCGGTTGAGTTCCTGGGCTGCCTTAATGGCATCCGACGGCATGCGGATGACATAGGGGGTATAATGTTCCCCCTGGAAGGAGAGGAACCCCTGTTCCATGAGCCTGTTGCCTCTCAGCTTGGAATCCGGTATGCAGAGCGCGATCCGACGGTGTCCTTTCTGGTACAGGTAGCCGGCCGCGTGACCGGCCAGCACTTCCCAATGCGTATCCAGATACGGCAGATTGGAGGAAGGGTAGGAAACTCCCCGGACCAGGCAGGGGACGCCTTTCCGCTTAAACCACAGTTGTACTTCTTCCGTGGTACGGTAGAGTATCCAGCAGGAGCCGGGATGTTCTGTTTCCAGTTTTTCCAGCCGCATGTCCGGATTGTTTTTTTCTGCCCATGTGGCTTCAACCAGCTGAAGCGCCATACCTTCGATCCGCAGCGCTTTTTCCAGTTGGTAGAGTTCCACCCAAATGCTTTGGGGGATGTCCCGGATGGGAACGGAGGAGAGGAAGCAAACGCGTTTTTCCAGCAGGGGCAGAGGCTGCACAGGGCTTGTAGAAGTCCTGATGATTTTCCTGGCCCTGTTTTTATCCGGAGCCGCTATGAAGCCCTCTTCCTGCAGCTGCGCGAGGGCTTTCCGTATGGTTCCCCTGCCGGCGGCGAGCGCTTTGCTTAGTTCCCGTTCTCCGGGCATGGCGTTTGTGAATTGCCCGGACCGGAGGCGGTGCTTTAATTTGGCAACGGCTCTTGACTGGGCCGTTGCCCCAGACTGTGTATCCATGGGGGAATCATACTTTCTGGTCACTTCTGATGGCAAGCGGTCTTGCCGGTTGTGTTTTTTCCGTTCCGCGTTTTCCGGGAGCATGGAGGAATATGATGTTCAGTAACGTTTCAGAAGGCGATTAACGGAGTCCGGATCATTGGGGTCAAAAACGGTTTCTCCCGCTCCTGTGTCATTTTTGATTTTGGGGTGATTGTTCCCCGCATATTGTTTGACCATCCTGTCCGTATCGCTGATTTTGAATCTGACGGAGAGGATGTATGGCAATTCCCCTTTGTCAAAGTGTCCGTAGGTAGTGCATACCAGGGTATGGTCCGGCAATAGTTCGGCGGCCGGGTAGGCGCAGTCCCAACCGTTGCGGTTGTCCTTAAAACGGATTTTATATAAGCCTTCCGTGCCGTTTTTCAGGTCTTCCCACCAGCCTATCCATGCTACCCAGTCTCCTTCCGTCGGGCTGGCGGCCTGCCCTTTTTTCCTGGTTGGGGGAGCATCCCTGAATTGAACCAGCAGCCTTCCGTCAGGCAGGGGAAGAATCTGGTGACGGTCTCCGCACAGGGTTGCCGGCAGTTCTTTGGGGGGAGTCCATGTTTTACCTTCATCTTCGGAAAACATGATCTGGGAATTATGGTGCCTGCTGTTTTCCCGTAACAGCAGCGCGATTGTTTTTCCGTCCGGGCTGCGGACAAAACCTCCCTCACACAGGTGCATGTCCCTTGTCCCTGGGAAAATGACCCGGGGGGAGGTCCAGGTCAGCCCACCGTCTTCCGTAAAAGTGACATATTGTTCAATGGTGTGAAACTCTCCATGTCCGTCTTTGCCCCGGGCATTGGCATGGTAGGAGGCCATATAATGCCCTTTTCCCGTTTTTAGAGGAATCAGGTCGCTCATGACAACAATGCCTCCGGCCTGGTTGGGAATGGGAGTCAGCTCGGACCATGTTGTTCCGTTGTCTTCACTGACCGCCATCCGGTTCCTGGGGGCTGTGTTTCTGTTTCCTCCCTGAATGCCGCTGAAAATCAGAATGCGACGCTTGCCCCGGGAGTCTTCCGTTTCATATAGTGTGGGTACTTCCCTGCTGGTTTTCCATGATTCTGGAACCGGCAGCCTTTCGCTCCATGTTTTGCCTCCGTCCGTGGATTTTTTCAGGATGATTTCCCCGGAGCCGTGCCCTTTAGGATAAACGCACAGAATGGTTTTTCCGTCTTTCAGCAATAGCGTCGTTGGATGTCCCAGGTATTTTCCTTTCTCCTTGTCGACGACTACCTGGGCTTCTGTCCATTGATCCAGATCAACGATCGGGAGGCCGCTCCGGATGAACGCTGTGGAAGGGGAATGGTCCGGTACGGTGGCCTGCGCTGGAAGGTATGACGCCAGGAGCAACGCTGCCAGGGATGATAGGTGCAGATTCATGGGAAATGGATGTTGTGATTAAAGGGTGAGAGATTTGCGGCGTCTGAAGGGCAGAAGCGCCATGCCAAATGCAAGCAGCAATGCGCTTGCCGGTTCCGGTACGGACGATGTATGAATTTGAAGACCTGTGGGAACCATGTTATCGTTACGGGCAATAAAGTCCTTTTGCCAATTGGAGCCGACTAAAGCGAGCTGGTTGACAGACGGCCCCGTTCCGGCTGCGTTATCCATGGAATTGTCGATACGCCGGGAACCGTTGATGGAGAAGAAATCGTTGTCCCAGCAGTCTCCTATGCTGATGGTGGACAGATCCGTTTCAGTAAACATGGCGTAATAAGTAGTGCCTGTATTTAAAATTGGCCCGTTGCTAAAAGTCCATGTTCCGGAAGCATAGTTTCCAGTAGAAATGGTATTGTCCGATTTGCCGATAATGGTTTGGATACCGCCTGAATGTTGCACGATGAGCAGGCCTGTTCCGTTTTTTCTGGCCTCTCTCAAATTGAAATCAATGGATGTTAGACGAACTTCTGCATCCATTGGCTGGGAATGCGGCGTGCTGGTCGTGATAAGCCTTGACCCTGCTTCTCCCAGGCAGAAAGACCATCCGGTGCACAGGTACTGGGATGTGGGGGGAGAGATCGGGGGTGGCGCTTGTCCATGTAGTAGCCGCGATTCCCGTGGAAGCCATGCTTCCGGTCAGAATGATGGCGGCAAGTGAATAATGAATAGCCATAACGGAACCAATATCACAGGGCGGAGGCTCCCGGCTCAAGGATATTCAAGAAGGCTTGAAATAAGACCGTTTTTTAATTAAAAAGAACAGGTATATGGCTTATGGTAAATATGTTTTGTATAGACTCCATGTTTGAAAGAACCATTTTCCCAAAGCCGGTGAAACAGGGTGTATCCCATTTCATACGGGTTCATAAAAAATTATTGCCTTGATCGGAAACGCCGGGCAGATATTCTGCGAAGCATCCGTTGCCCTTGGAGCTTTTCCCATTTGGGAAGGCCGGTGAGCGGAAGGTGATTCCCCGTTTCAATATATGTCCTGGATTTATCTGGTGTTGGCCGGTCTCTGCGAGATCGGATGGCCTCTGGGTTTCAAACTTTCTCAAACGCCCGGCACAGGGCCCGGCAAATTCGCCGCCTGCATCGCCTGCTCCGTTTTCAGCATGGTTCTGAGCGGTTTTCTTTTGTGGCTTGCCCAGCGGAACATCCCCATCGGCACCGCTTATGCGGTGTGGACCGGCATTGGCGCGTTGGGCACGTTCCTGGTTGGTATTCTGTGGTTCGGGGATTCTTCCAATATCTGGCGCATGCTGGCGGCATCCTTCCTGCTGATAGGCATTATCGGGCTGAAGTTAGCCCCCGGGCATTGATGTGGTCTTTGGAATCCTTGCCGGGTTCCGGGAAAAGCCGTCTCCGCAGCTTTCCGGATAGGAGGTCTCAGTAGTGGGAGATGGCTTTTTCCCACACGGTCCCGCAGGCGTCGGAAGGCATGCGCCAGTCCCCGCGCGGGGAAAGGGAAATGGTGCCCACCTTGGGGCCGTCCGGCATGCAGCTGCGCTTGAATTGCTGACGGAAGAAACGGCGGATGAAGATGCCGAGGCAGCGGCGGATGAAGTCCGGCTGAAATTCGCCGCGAAAGGCATGTTCCGCCAGGTGCAGGATTTTATCCGGTTCCGCACCGTATTTAATGAAGTGGAAGAGGAAAAAGTCGTGCAGGTCGTAAGGCCCAAGCACATCTTCCGTTTTCTGCTCAATGGTGCCGTCGTCCGACGGCGGCAGGAGTTCCGGGCTGACGGGAGTGTTGTTGATGTCCGTGAGGGTAGCTGCCAGTTCCGGGGATGATTCTTCCGCGATGTGTTCAATGAGGCAGCGTATCAGCGTCTTCGGAATGGAGCAGTTGACCGCGTACATGGACATGTGGTCCCCATTGTAGGTGCTCCATCCCAGGGCAATTTCCGACAAGTCCCCTGTTCCCACGACCAGCCCCCCGGTTTTATTGGCCAAATCCATCAGAATTTGCGTGCGTTCGCGGGCCTGGACGTTTTCATAAGTGGTGGTTCGTTCGGCAGGATCGTGCCCGATGTCGGCGAAGTGCCGGAGGCAGCATTCCGAGATGGGGATTTCCCGAAGTTCCACGCCCAGAAGGCGGCACATGGTTACGGCATTGTCATGGGTTCTGTCCGTGGTGCCGAAACCGGGCATTGTCACGGCCAGAATGTCCGAGGCCGGGCGCTTCAGCGCACGGCAGGCGCGGGAGCAGATGAGCAGAGCCAGCGTGGAGTCCAGCCCGCCGGAGATGCCGATGACGAGCCGTTGCGCGCGGGTATGTTCCATTCTTTTGGCCAGACCTGCCGTTTGGATGGAGATGATTTCCTCACACCGTTCCCGGCGGCGGGACGGAGAAGGCAGAAAGGGCCGTGCCGGGTTGAAAGCGTATTCCAGGCCGGGCGCTCCGGGGACCTGTTCCGGCAGGGCCAGATGCAGGGCATTCCCGGCAGGGAAAAGGGATTTGCTGTCATTGAAGGAGCTTTCAGAGAGGCGCGCCGCCTCCAGCCGTTCAAAATCCACGTCCGCAAAGATGAGGGTGCTTTCCCTGCAGAACCGTTCCCCCTCCGCTGCTGGCCTGCCGTTGTCCGCAATGAGGGAATGGCCGCCGAATACGGTGTCCGTGGTGGATTCATGCACACCTGCGGAGGAAAGGACATAGGCACAGAGGCATCTGCCGCTCTGCTGTCTGACCAGTTCCCTCCTGTATGCGGCCTTACCGGTGAGTTCCGTTCCTGCGGAAGGGTTGAGAATGGCTCTGGCTCCCAGAAGAGCCAGTTTGGAACTGGGAGGAATGACGCTCCACAGGTCTTCGCATATTTCCACGCCAAAACTGAAGGGGGAAGATTCTTCATGAAAAACGATTTCTGTCCCGAACGGGATATGCATCCCATTGACTGTGACTTCCTTCACCCCTGTACCCAATTCCCTGCCGGAGGTGAATTGACGTTTTTCATAGAATTCCCGGTAGTTGGGGAGCACGGTTTTGGGCACCAGAGCCAGAATGCGGCCGGACTGCACTACCGCCGCCGTATTATACAGAGCGTCTTCATGAAGGAAGGGCAGGCCCACCACGGCAATCGTGCCGGAGCCTTCCGTGGCTTCCGTAAAGCGGAGCAGGCCGTTCAGGGCTGCTTTCCTCAGGTTCGGCTGGAAGAAAAGGTCTCCGCAGGAATAGCCCGTAATGCACAGTTCCGGGAAAACGACGGCTGCCGCCTGCTGTTCTGCGGCTTTCCGGAATTCCTCCGTAAGTTGGTCGACATTGTAGTCCACTTCAGCCACGCGAAGCTGGGGGACGGAGGAGGCGAGTCTGTAATATCCGAACATGGGCGGAGCAGTCTGAAAAATGGAACCCGCAGATGTTCCTTTTTCCGGTAGTCAGGACGCAATCCGGGAAAGGCGGGCCTGAGCCGGATACTAAAAGTTCATGAAAGACTTGTAAAGCCATCTGTAGGGACTGCTCCGCCCATGTTGCCGGGGAAGGGGCAAGGAACGCAATTTTTCCCGCATGCCTTTCTGCATGACGGTCACCGGGCAAATCAGTTTTTTCCCGGGATCCCGCAGCATGGCGGCTTTTCTTGAGCCGGGTACGGCATTGAGGCTGGAATAGCGGGAGAAAAGGAGTAAACCATACCCTGAAAACTAATGAATAATACTGACCGATTTACTGGAAAAGCCCGGGCTTATGCCCAGGGCAGGCCCGATTATCCCGCCTCCGTTGTTGGGCTTCTGACGCAGGAGAGCCGCCGGGAGAATCCCCGTCTGGCGGATATAGGTTCCGGAACGGGCATTTTTTCCCGCGCCATGCTGGAGCGCGGCTGGACCGTGTATGGCGTGGAGCCCAATGATGACATGCGGAAGGAAGCGGAGAAGAGGCTGTCCGCTTTTCCCCGTTTTCATTCCGTGGCGGGAACGGCGGAGCGGACCGGGCTTCCCGGAGCTTCGGTGGATCTGGTGACGGCGGCGCAGTCATTCCACTGGTTTGACGCCGCCGCGTTCAAGAGGGAGTGCCGCCGTATTCTGTTCGGAGGAGGCAAGGTGGCCCTGATTTGGAACTCTAGGGTGGAAGACAGCCCCGTTGTCCGGGAGGAAGGAAATATCCACCGTCTTTACTGTCCGTGTTTTTATGGATTCAGCGGAGGGCTGGAGAAGTTGACGGACAGCATTGGAGCGTTTTTCAACCACCGTTTCCAGGTATTCCGCTTTCCAAATGATTTGTCCTACACGCGGGAGCAGTATCTCCGCCGCATGATGTCCACCTCCTATGCCTTGACGGAGGGCGGGGAAGAGCGGTCCTCCTGGCTGGGCGCCCTGGAAAAGCTGTTTGACCGGTTTGAAACGGAGGGGCGCGTTACGGTTCCGAATGAAACTGTGGTGTATCTGGGGAAGTGCTGAGGATGCGGCGTTTATGCATGGACTCCGGAAAAGGAAAAGCCTCTTTCGGTTCAGGAACTGAAGATGATGACGGCAAGGACGGCAATGATTGCCAGAACGACAACGATGGCGGTAATATAGCCGGGTTTGTGGACATCAAGAGTCCACTCCTTTTTGAGATGGGAAAGATCCTCCCCTGCCGCATAGCGTGAAAAAAGGTCATGGAGCCGGGAGTAGTCCAGGTCTTTGGGCGTCATGTAAAGCTCCCTGTCCTTTCCGCCGGCAAACGAAATTTCGCAATGGTAATTATCCGGACTATTGCAGATGGCCTGGAGGAATTCGTCACCACGGCTGCAGATAATGAAAGCTTCCGTGTTATTTTTAATGCCGGACAGGGCTTGATCCTGCGTTTCACAGGGCTCTCCGGAAAGTTCCCAAACGATGGAGGGGGCGGAATGAAGGCTCATGGAATAAAAAAATCGGAAAATATGGCAGAGAATTATTTTTCCTGCCGCCAGTAAAAACTATCCTTTCTTCTTCCTGGGCGGAAGGTGTTTCCTGGCGCAATACTCCGGAGAATACTGGGAGCGCTTGCGGGTTGGGGCATTCAATGGCTGTTTTTCCGCTTATCATTCCGGTTTTACATGGGGTCCTTCCGTCGGGGCGTCCCTTCGCATTTTCCCGGCCATGCAGGCTGACGTTTTCGTTCCCCTGGAATAATCATTCCACGGCTTCAGGCATGGCTATTTTCTCTCGCTATTCTTGCTTTATTAAGGCAGGCCATCCATGTTACGATTATTTACTGCCATGATGCATCAGACTTTTTCCCAAGAGCCTTTTCTGGTTTCCGGATTGCATGGGGACCAGATTCTGGGCGCCCGCAGTAACCAACAGGATTCTTTCTCCATTCTGGCTGGAGAGGACATATTGGTACTGGTGCTGGCGGACGGCATGGGTGGGTATACCGGCGGAGAATTGGCCAGCCGCGCGGCGGTGGAAGGTTGTTTGCGGGCTTTTGAGCGGAAATCCGGTTTGCCCGGAGAGAGAATGAAAGCTGCAGTGACCGCCGCGAATGAACAGGTATGGTCCGCCCGGAAGAAAAGAGGGGAGGATGACGAGATGGGGACAACGCTGGTAGCGGCCTGGATAGGGGAGGATGGGCTGAGGTGGGTCAGCGTGGGGGATTCCCTTCTGCTGCTTATCCGGGAAGAAAAAATGTTTCTGCTTAATGAGCTGCACCAGTATTCCGCGGAATTGGAGCGCATGGCGGATGAAGGGATCATCAGCCGGGAGGAGGCTTTGAGCCATCCTGCCCGCCATTCCCTGACTTCTGCCCTGATGGGGAAGGAAGTTCCTTTGGTGGATTTGCGGGAGGAATGCTTTCCCTTATTTCCGGGGGACCGTGTTTTGGTCGCCAGTGACGGAGTGGGGCCTTATCTGGATTCCCTGGGGCCGGCAGGGATGCGGTATTTGTCCATGCTTTCCGCAGAAGAACTGGTGCGTTCCGTGTTGGACGGCATTAACCGCGACGGTGCGCCCAACCAGGATAATGCCACATTGATTTGCGCGGAGATAGCAAGGGCTTGATCTGCATTAGTGCGGCAAAGAGGTAGTCTGTGGACGGGCGATTTTTGAAATTCACATCCTCCGTCTGCCGGACGATGAATAAAACCCCGCATGCCTGAAACGCATGCGGGGTTTTATTAAAATAGCCGGGGTATTTCCCGTTCAGGAATGGTATTCCTGGAGGGAACGGGGTGATACCTTCACGTGCTGGGCGGAGCGGATGCCTTCCACCGTGGCTCTGGCGGCTGCGATGGTAGTCATGTACGGAATTTTCTTCTGAATGGACTGCATGCGGATGAAGGAGTCGTCAATCATACTGGTGCGGTCCACTGGAGTGTTGATAATCAGGTCGATTTGCTTGTTGGTGATCATGTCGCCCAGATTCGGGCGGCCTTCATGCAGCTTGTTGACTACTTCCGTTTCCACGCCCTGGCCGCGCAGGTATTCTGCGGTGCCGCCGGTGGAGACAATGGTAAAGCCCAGGGAAATCAGGTCCCGGGCGATGGGTTCGATGAACTTCTTATCCCGGTCGGAAACCGTGACGAGCACCTTGCCGGCGGTAGGCAGAATGCAGCCCGCAGCTTCCTGGGCCTTGTAATAGGCCATGCCGAAGTTGTCCGCAATGCCCATGACTTCACCCGTGGCGCGCATTTCTGGCCCCAGTACGGGGTCCACTTCCGGGAACATGTTGAAGGGGAAGACGGCTTCCTTCACGCCGATGAAACGGCAGGCGCGCGACTTCAGGCCCAGCTCCTTGAGTTTCTTGCCCAGCATGATTTCCGTGGCGTAGCGCGCCAGGGAGATTCCCGTTACCTTGGAGACGATAGGCACCGTGCGGGAGGCGCGGGGATTGGCCTCAATGATGTAAACCTCATCATTGCAAATGGCGAACTGCACGTTCAGAATACCCTTTACCTGGAAGTCCTGGGCGATTTTTGCGGCATGTTCCTCAATGGTGCGGATGTGCTTGGGAGCGATTGTCACGGGGGGGATGGCGCAGGCGGAGTCGCCGGAATGAATGCCGGCCAGCTCAATGTGTTCCATGACCGTGGCTACAAAAGTATCCGTGCCGTCGGCCAGCGCATCCACTTCCGCCTCAATGGCATTGTCCAGAAAACGGTCAATCAGCATGGGATATTCCGGGCTGACCTGAATGGCCTCTACGCCGTAGCGCTTCAGGTTTTCTTCATCGTAAATGACTTCCATGCCGCGGCCGCCCAGCACGAAGGAGGGGCGCACCATGACCGGGTAGCCGATGCGGCGCCCCAGTTCCACGGCTTCCTCCAGGGAACGGGCCGTGCCGCTTTCCGGCTGGCGGATATTCAGGGCGATCATACGTTCACGGAAATATTCGCGGTCTTCCGCCAGACGGATGCCTTCCGGCTGGGTTCCCATGATTTTCACGCCGGCGTCTTTGAGGGCCTGGGCGATGTTAAGCGGGGTCTGGCCTCCGAACTGGACGATGACGCCTTCCGGCTTTTCCTTTTCGTAAATAGCCAGCACGTCTTCCACGGTCACGGGTTCAAAGTACAGCTTGTTGGCCGTGTCAAAGTCCGTAGAAACCGTTTCCGGGTTGCAGTTCACCATGATGGATTCATACCCGTGGTCGCGCAGGGTGAAGGCGGCATGCACGCAGGTATAGTCGAATTCGATGCCTTGGCCGATGCGGTTGGGACCGCCGCCCAAAATCATGATTTTCTTCTTGTCGTTCACGGGAACTTCGTCCGCCGCGCCGCTGTAAGTGGAGTAGTAGTATTCCGCGTGTTCCACGCCGCTGACGGGCACGATGCGGAAGGTGGCCGTGATGCCGTCTTTCTGCCGGCGGGCGCGGACGGCCTTTTCCGGCACCCCGAAAATCTGGGCCAGGTATTTGTCGGAAAAGCCCATTTCCTTGGCCTGGCGCAGGGTTTCCGCGGAAAGGGAATCCCAGTCCTGCCCATCCAGGGAAAAGTCAAAGTCCGCCAGTTCCTTCATCTGTTCAATGAAATACGGAGTGATGCGGGTCAGCTTCACGATTTCCTCCACGGCTGCGCCGCGGCGCAGGAGTTCATAAATCTGGAAGAAGCGTTCGCTGTTGCCGTACGTGATTTTTTCACGCAATTCCGGGGTGGAGAGGGCTTCCAGCTTTTTCACGCGGCCCAGGCCGGCGCGTCCGATTTCCAGAGAGCGCACGGCTTTCTGAAAAGCTTCCTTGAAGTTCTGCCCGATGCTCATTACTTCGCCCACGGCTTTCATCTGGGTGCCCAGTTTGTCGGCCGCCTTGGGGAATTTTTCAAAGGCCCAGCGTGCGAACTTCACGACTACATAGTCTCCGTAAGGTTCGTATTTTTCTAGGGAGCCTTTGCGCCAGTAGGGAAGTTCGTCCATCGTGACGCCGGAAGCCAGCTTGGTGGAGACGGAGGCGATAGGGAAGCCGGTGGCCTTGGAAGCCAGGGCGGAGGAACGGGATGTACGGGGGTTGATTTCAATAACGATGATGCGGTTGTCCTCCCGGTTGTGGGCGAACTGCACGTTTGTGCCTCCCGTGACGCCGATGGCGTCCAGAATGCGGTAGGAATAATCCTGAAGCTTATCCTGCACTTCCTGCGGAACGGTCAGCATGGGAGCCACGCAGAAGCTGTCCCCGGTGTGCACGCCCATGGGATCCACGTTCTCAATAAAGCAGACGGTAATCTTCTGTCCCTTGGCGTCACGGACGACTTCCAGTTCCAGTTCCTCCCATCCCAGCACGCATTCTTCCACCAGCACCTGGTTGATAAGGGAGGCGGCCAGGCCGCGGGGGACTACCTGGCGCAGTTCCTCCACGTTGTAAACGATGCCGCCGCCCGTGCCGCCCATGGTGTAGGCGGGGCGCAGCACGACGGGGTAGCCCAGTTCAGCGGCCACCTTTTCAGCTTCCTCCACGGAATAGACGGGTTCGGACTTGGCGACCGGCACGCCGATCCTGTCCATGGTTTCCTTGAAAATGATGCGGTCTTCGCCGCGGGCGATGGCTTCCAGATCCACGCCGATGACTTCCACTCCGTACTGTTTCAGGATGCCTTCCTCATGCAGCTTGGAAGCCAGGTTCAGGGCCGTCTGGCCGCCCAGGTTGGGCAGCAGGGCATCCGGGCGTTCCTTCTCAATCACGGCCGTGATGCGGTCCACGGTCAGAGGCTCAATGTAGGTGTGGTCCGCCATGCCGGGGTCCGTCATGATGGTGGCGGGGTTGGAATTCACCAGAACGACGTCGTAACCTTCGGCGCGGAGGGCCTTGCAGGCCTGGGTGCCGGAGTAGTCGAACTCGCAGGCCTGGCCGATGATGATGGGGCCTGAGCCGATAATGAGGATTTTGCGGATATCTTCGCGTTTTGCCATGGTATGATGCCTCTATGTGGTCCGTGGTGGTTAAAAATAAATGCCGGAAACAAGGTCCGCCCAAGGTGCGTTGCCTCTCCGCTCCGCATACCCGGCGCGTGACCTGACGCACAGTACGGGACGCCGGGCGATAAGTCCAGACAAAACAACAGGAATTCCGGGGAAAAGGCTATGGCCTTCTTTCCTTTTCGTACAGTGCCGCACGCAATCCGTCCTTGATATTTTCCACCGTCCGTATACCCTGCGGAGTAAGGATGAGGAACGCCCTGACATTGATTTGCTGTCTTGGATTGCTGTGCTCCGCAGCATCGGCTGCGGACCTTTCTTCCACGGGGCGGGGGAGCGCCGTGCCTTCGGGGGAGGCTTCCTGGTACCAGGCCCTGCGGACCGGACTTTCCCAATTCCGGAACGGCGGCGGCTACGAAACCAGCAGGGAAGCCATGCAGGCCCTTGCGGAGAAAGCCTGCCGCTGGGACCCCCGCACGCGCCGTCCCGTTTTTCTTCTCCGTAACGCCACGCCCTCCTTCTGTTCCTCCGCCTGCTACCTGCTCCTTTTGAAATCCCTGCAGATATGGGACTCTGCACAGCCGCGGCCCGTTATTTCCGAACGCGCGTGGCTGGCCCTCATCCCCCGCTTCGGCCAGCATGACGGGGAAGGGCCGTGGGGATGGGCGAACGCCAATGGCCCCGGCCTGGCCGTCCTGGTGCACAGGCTGGGAGCCGGCATCAACTTTGAGGACTGGAGGAAGGCCCGCCCCGGCGACTTCATGAAAATTTTCTGGACGGACCGCATCGGGCGCCGGGAATCCGGCCATCTGACCGTCCTGGTGAAGGATGGAGGGGACCAGGTAACGTTCTGGTCTTCCAACATTCCGGACGGTTACGGAGCCAGGACGGTGCCCAAATTCCGGATCAGGCGCGTCATTTTCACGCGCATCACCAGGCCGGAACGGTTCAACCTGGCCCCCTCCGTGGGAAGTCACCCGTGGCTGTCCTCCCTGCTCCGGCAGGAAGTGGGCATGAAGGAAGTGCGCAGGCATTCCGGCATGCAGAACCCCTGACCGTTTCCCGTAGTGAAAAAATGCTCCTTCCCTCCTTCCGTCACCCCGGACTGTTCCGTGCTGGTGCTCGGTTCCCTGCCGGGAGACGAATCCCTGCGTCAGGCCCAGTATTACGCCCATCCCCGCAACGCGTTCTGGAAAATCATGGGGTCCCTTCTGGGGTTCGACCCCTCCCTGCCATATGGGGAACGCCTGTCTCTGCTCAACCGGGGCGGGGTGGGGCTGTGGGATGTGGTGGCCTCCGGCGTCAGGCCCGGCAGCCTGGACCAGCACATCTCCCAGGAACAGCCCAATGACATTGCGGCCCTGCTGGATAGCTTCCCGGGCATCGGCGTGGTCTGCTGCAACGGCACCGCTTCCCATAAATACCTTAAACGGTATTTTCCCGAACTGTTCCTTCGGGAAACGCTTTCCGTCATTCAAATGCCTTCCACCAGTCCGGCGGCGGCGCGGCTGACGTATGAGCAGAAATTCCGCGCCTATGAGGAAATCATGGCGCCCCTGCTCCGGAAGGAAAGGGAAGAATAGAGACCTTCTGCGCCTTTTCCAATGCCGTGCGCGGCCCGACGGTAACAGGCGGGGTGTTCGGTCAGCAGGACCCGACGGCCGCCAGCAGGTGGACATCCAGGGCCAGGGCTTCGTGAATATTGAAATTCAAATCATCACGGAGCCTGTTGAGGGCCTCCATGCGCTTCAGCAATTCGTTCACGGGCATCTGGGCGGCCAGCGTGCGCACCTCCGGATGAATCGGAGCGACTTCCGGGGCTCCTGAGGCAATCAGGGCTGCCTGTCCGAACCAGCTGATGAGCAATTCCAGGGCCTGATTGCGCTGTTCCAGATATTCCGTCTCTATCTGGGCGGCGTTCGCGTCCTTATTGCGGGCCTCCCAGTCGGAGGCGTCCGTACCCTGGGCCGCTTCCCTGGCTTCATCTTTCAGAGCCTGGTTCAGGTTTTTGGTGATGGCGGCCTTGGCTTCCGCCATGACTTCCATGAACCTGCTGCGGAAGGCCAGAGCGGCCAGGTCATTATTCAGATTGCGGCAGGTCTCCAGCCAGTGCGGGAGCAGGGCCTCCTGAATGGGGGTGAGCCTGAATTCCCCGGATTGCAGCAGATTGACGCGCACGCAGCGGGAAATAATCGTCTGAAGGAGCTGGTCCGGCTGGGAGGTGGACAAAATGAGCAGGCACTGTCCGGGCGGTTCCTCCAGGGTTTTCAGGAAAGCGTTGGCGGCCTCGTCATTCATCCGCTCCGCATCCATGAACACGGCTATCTTCCATTTCCCCTCTGCCGCGCGCTGTTGCAAAAAGGGTTCCACGGCGCGGATATCATCCCGCAGGATGCGGCGCGACTTGGACTTGGGGCGCACCAGCCGGCAATACTCGTCCCTCACACTGTCCAGGTGGTCTGCCCGGATGCCGTTCATTAGCTCCAGCAATTGCAGGATCAGGCGGGAGGCTCCCTGGTGCTCGTCTCCCACGATGAGCAGGGCATGAGGAAGCCGGTTGCGGGAGAAGGCGGTGCGCAGCAGGTCGAACGCTTGGGATGCCGTAAATGCCATATGCTCCTATGAAAGCATTTCGTTGCGTCAGGGCAACAGAAAAGATTGGTATATGTCGGATATTTCATGTACTAAGGGGGCCGGTTATGGAACAAAATGACATCTCATCCCGGATTGTCTTTGCCGACCGCGGCAAGGTGAATGTGGAAAAAGGCGTGGAATTCGCCCCCAAATTTGACCAGAACGGCCTGATCCCGGCCCTCGCCATGGATCATATTACCCATGAACCGCTGATGCTGGCCTATATGAATGCGGAATCCCTGCGCATGACCATGGAACTGGGGGAAGCCGTTTACTACTCCCGCAGCCGCCAGGAAATCTGGCATAAGGGCGCAACCAGCGGCCACGTGCAAAAAGTGAAGCAAATCCTGGTTGACTGTGACCAGGATGCCCTGATTGTGCTGGTGGACCAGTGCGGCGCCGGCGCCTGCCACACCGGGCACCACTCCTGCTTTTACCGTTCCGTTCCGTTCGGAGATGAACTGAAAGCCCAGCCCCAGGGGGCACCCGTCACGCTGCGTGAAGCGGACGGAGGCGTCGTTTTTGATGCCGAAGCCGTGTACGGCAAGGGCCATTAACTCCTTTTGCGCGTCAATCTGCGTTCGCCGGATTGACGCGCCTTCTTTTTCTGCTGTAAAATCATGAATGTGAAAAAACTGTTTCTCATGATGGCTGCCGTTTCCGGGGCGCTGGCCCTGTGCCAATGCTCTTCGGAGGCGCCTCCTCCCCCCGGAACCGTCCGTATGGTGGATCAGCAGGCGATTGCCCTGATGCAGGAAGCCAGGGCAAAGGAAGCGAAGAATGATCTCTCCGGGGCCATTAAAAAATACAGGCGCGTGGTGGAAAAGCACCCCCTTTCCAGGGAAGCTCCCCAGGCCCGGTTCAGAATGGCAGAACTCTATGAGGCCCGCAAGGAACCTGCGGATGCGTTTGACCAGTACCAGAAACTCATTGACCGCCACCCGGACAGCCCCCTGTACAGGCAGGCCATGGCCCGGCAGAAGGAAATGGCCTTCGGCGCTGCGAGCGGCGCGTTGACCAACCGCGTGCTGTGGATGTTTGACGTCAGGATGGATCCCACGAACGTCACGGAATGGCTGAAGCATGTGCGCGACAACGCCCCGTATGCCCCTACCGCCCCGCAGGCCATGAACGTGCTGGGCAATTACCTGGCCGCGCGCGGCCGGATGAAGGAGGCCATAGAGGCATACCAGAACCTGGTGGACAATTACCCCAATTCTCCGTTGGCCCCCACGGCCCAGCTCCAGATAGCCACCCTGTATCGCCAGGCTGCTGCGGACGGAGACCGCAACCACGTCAATGTGGCCCGCGCTCAGGAAGCGTATGAAGACTACCTTCAGCGTTATCCCAACAGCGCCCGTGCGGGAGCCGCCCGTGCCGATCTGGCGGCCATGAAGCGTGAGCTGGTAGCCCAGCAGCTGGAAGTGGCGGAATACTACCTGACCAAGATGAAAGATGCGGATGCCGCCGTCTTCTGCTACCAGGAAGTAGCCTCCAAAGGCAGCATCAATCCCGCCGCCGCCGCCAGGGCGAAGGCCCGCCTGAAAGAACTGCGCGTGACCAGCAGATAACAGGAACTCTCCGTCCTCATGAACCGTATCCGGAACGTTTTCAAACTCTTCCTGCCCGTTTTTTGCCTCCTGGCCGGTTCTTGCGGCTACCAGCTTGGCGACACCAAGCCGCCCAAGCTGGAACTGGCCCAGACCGTCAAGGTATGCCTCTTTGCCAACAACTCTTTGGAGCCCCGCGCCGCCACGCTGGTGACCGGCGCCTTGGCGGATGAGCTGCAGCGGGACGGCACCTACCGGTTAAGCTCCGGCGCGGATGCGGATATCCGGGTGGAGGGGGAAGTGTACTCCATCACCTTCGACCAGTTGCGCTCCAGCCGGGAAGACACCTACAAAAGTACGGAACTTGGATTGCGCCTGTCTGTCAAATACCGTGTGGTGGACGCCAGGACGCAGGAAATCCTGTATGCCGGCTCTGCGGAGGAAGTAGGTCAATTCTTTGACCAGGGCAACATTCAGTCGGCCCGCACGAATGCCCTTTCCTATGCGGCCCGTCTGGTGGCTACTTCCATTGCGGAAACCCTTACCAATGGCTAATCCCGCCCGGTTCAGGAAAATTTGTGCTTATGGAGAAAGTGGAATACAGCGTTTATTTTGTTCCGGTGCCTATCGGCAACCGGGCGGACATCACCCTGCGGGCGCTGGACGTGCTGCGCAAGGTGGATGTCATTGCGTGTGAGGACACCCGCCATTCCGGTCTTCTGCTTTCCCATTATGAAATCCGCAAACCGCTGATAAGCATGCATGACCATAATGAACAGCCGCGCGCCGGGGAAATTGCGGCGCGCGCGGCTGGCGGAGAAAGCTTTGCCGTGATCAGTGATGCGGGCATGCCTGGCGTGAGCGATCCGGGCTATCGTCTCATCCAGACCCTCAAGGAAAAGGGAGTAAGCTTCACCGTCCTTCCCGGGCCATCTGCCGTGGTGACGGCATTGGTGGGGTCCGGGCTGCCTACGGACGCATTCTTCTTCGGCGGTTTTCTGCCCGTCAAATCCGGGAAAAAAAACGCTGTGCTCCAAACGGCAGTGGAAGCTTCCCATACCAGTATTTTTTATGAATCCCCCCATCGCATCGTCAAAACCGTGCAGGCTCTGGCGGCGCTGGATCCGGATATTCCCGTCTGCGTAGCCAGGGAACTGACAAAAACCTTTGAAACTTACCATCGCGGTTCGGCCTCCCGGCTGGCGGCGGAATTTGCGGAACGCCCTCCCAAGGGGGAAATCGTGCTGCTGGTGGGCGGCGTCAATGCCCCGCGGGCTACCCGTTGACGGGCCGGAAACATCATGTCAATAGCTGACCGTCACTTTAACCGGGCGGTGGTCGGAGGCGGCGGGAGCTTCAATTACCCTGCGTTCCTTCACATGGAACGCCTCCGTCTTTTTTCCCCTGTACATCCAGATGTAATCAATGCATTCCTTCGGATGCCCGGCGGGAAACGTTTTTTGGGCCGGATCGCTCAGCAGGATGAAATATTTCTTCATCCGGGTTATCGGCTCCGAATCCGGCGTTAAATTGAAATCCCCTGCAATAAAAAAAGGCTTGCTGCATTTTGCGGCCAGGGCGGCAATCATATCAATGGAAGCGCTGCTGTCTTCCCTGGTCAGGGACAAATGCGTGACGCAAAACCAGTAATCCCTGAACTCGGCCATCAACAGCACACGGGCCTCCTCCCTGCCGGGCAAAGGAATCCGTCTGACGCTCAAAGGCTTTTCCCTGGATAAAATGCCTACTCCATAGGAACCGCCTGAATAATCAATGGCCTTGGCATAGGTACCCGTCAACGTCGTCCTTGCGGCCAATTCCTGCAGGGTATCCCTGCCGCCGCTCCTGATTGTCCCCTGGTCCAGCTCCTGAAGGGCTACGACATCCGGTTTTTCCTCCGCGATTACCCGAGCCGTGCGGTCATAATCCCTCCTGCCGTCCATGCCGGTGCCGTTCTTTACGTTATAGCTCATCAGCGTGCATTCTCCGGCCTGCAGGGGAAAAAGGTTCAGAAAAAGCGCTGCGGCTGCACATAACCTGAAAATGAACCGTTTATTTCCTTTCATCTCTGTAAAAAGCTCCGTATTGCTGCCCGGGCTGCAGGTAATACGTGTTCCCTGTTCCCTTTTCTTGCAGAGAATCTTTTCTTCTTCCGGATAAGTAAGTCCTCTCCAGAGAGAAGGGGCGGCAACTCATTTCCGGTTTCCGGAGCAGGCCTCATTCGCTGTCGGCTCCTTCACCTTTGAAGCTTTTTGAGTCGTATGCCGGCAGAAAATGACGCAAATTTTATCAACTTGACGGCTGGAAGTGTGTCATGATAATATCCTATCATCATGCTGGAGGATAGGAGATCACGTTCCTCGCGCAAGACACCGGATTTGGTGACTGATGAGCTTATTCTCATTCTTCATGAAGCGGGCATGCTGGAATTCAATGACATTTTTCAGCGTACCGTTGTCGTGATGAAGGCAAAGCACATGTCCCTGGGCGGAGAGGAAATCCTGAGGCTGAGGATTTACGAGAAACTCCAGAATCTGGTGAGCGCCGGCGGCCTGATGAAAAAAGGCCGTGAATATACGGCCCTGCCAAAGCTGATTTCTTTGAAATCGGAAACATTCCCGGATATCCGATTGTGATTTTAAGAAAAAAGGGCAGGATGAACCGGATTTTACTCCATATCGTTTATCCTGCCCGTGAAACCTAATGCGTGGTTTCGCGCCTCACTTTCTTAGACTTAGAAGTTGGTGCGGAAAGCAATATTGTAGCTCCATCCGGTAAAGCCTTTTTGCCGGCTGGCGTCCGTGCCGTTGGAATGGGCGTATTCGATGCCCGCCATGATCTTGGCCATGTTCGGGCTGCATTCGAAAATGTAGTAGTTGACGCCCAGGTACAGGGCCTGCATGCAGTCGGAAGTTCCGGAATAAGTGGAGTTCTGCGTATAGCGCTTTTCCCATTTTACGGCGTTGCTGCCCGCCGCCATCTGGTAGCGGACCACTCCTTCCCAGTGGGGGGTGAACTTGTAGGACGGCATGACGGTCACGCCGAAGACGTTTTCAGCCCCCGCTTTCATGCCGATGACGTTGAAGCCGGCCATGACTTCGGTCATCAGGGAGAAGTCCCCCTCGGAACCTTCCCAGGTCAGGGCTACCACGTCCCTGGCTCCGGTACCCTGGTATTTGGATTTAAAGCCGTAACCGGTCAGTTTTTCATACGCCTTGTTTTGGGCGTCGTCTCCCCACTTGGTGAAATTGTGGGCGTAATCCAGCCACAGACGGCTTTTCTTCAGGAAAACGTCGTTAGACGTGTCATAGCTCAGCGTGCCGGTGATGAAGCAGTTGTCCCGGGAATTAAAAGCGGGTTCAATGCGGTTGTTGAACGTGCCGGTTCCGGTGCCCCCGTTGCCGTTCAGCCAGACGCCTGCTGCCCAGCCGAGCTTATCCTTTTTGTCGGAATTGTTCACCTGGAATCCGTAATTGGTTTCCGAGCGGAGCTGGTTGACCAGCATGGAGCGTTCGATAGTCAGAATGGCGGAGGAGGATGTTCGGTATTCCCCGGTGATGCGCGGCTTTATTTTGCCGATGGCATAGGTGACGGGGCCTCCCTTGTATTCCAGATTCAGTTCGTAAAGGGAGTAGGTCAGGTCGGAGGTGTCCCATGTGTTGGTTTTTGCATTGTAGCTTTCCAGGCCGTCCATGCCGCCGATGTTCCAGACGTTGTTGAGCTTGAAGTTGTTCAGAAACTTCATGTTGAACCCGGCGCGGAAGCGGCGCCATTCATCGTTGAAGCGGCGGCCGTTGCCTTCCTTTTCTCCCATGACGCGGCCTTCGCCGTTCGGGTCAATCCAGTCCAGTCCGTACTGCATGCGGAGGGAAACGTTGAATTCCTGGATGTAGGGATTCTTGTGGTCCCGTTCCGAGTTGAACCACTTGAAACGGTCGCCGAGCCATTTGCAGGCGGAAAAGTTGTCGCGGGCCGGCAGGGAGTTTCCGGTAGAGGGAGCGGCAGCGGCAAAGGCGGAGGCTCCGAGAGTCATGAGGCCGATGACGGGGGGAGTATAGGTCTTCATTTGTTTTCTATGGTTGGTTTGTCTGCGAGAAGGTCTTCCGGGGAAGGTTCTTCCTCACGGAGACGGCTTCTGTCTATCAAACCAGCCACAGGAGTGTCCAAGGCTTAAGGGTGACAAAATAGCCACCCGTCCCCCTTTGGCGGTTACAAGGTCATGCGGAGCCATGCCCTGGCGTCCAGGGCGTCTGCGGCGGCGGCCACTTCCGCCTTTCTCTTGCTGGCCCCGGAACCGGCTCCAATGGCGTGACCATGCCAGAAAACGCGGGATTCAAAACGGTTTTCGGCGTCTCTCGGCCCTTTTTCTTCCGTTTCATAGGAAGGAGTTTCGGGCAGGATGTCCTGAAGGATAGCCTGGAGTTCCCCCTTGGGGTTGATTTCCTTGGGATGGCTGGCCGCGGAATCCAGAGCTTCATGGAGGACGCGCAGGGCCACAGCCTTGGCCGTTTCATAGTTGGAATCCAGGGACATGGCTCCGAAGACGGATTCAAATGTGTTGGCGATGATGGAATTTTTGCTCCGTCCGCCGGCCCGTTCCTCCCCCTTTCCCAGGGCAATGTGTTTATCCAGCCCCAGGATAAAGCCGTATTTGCCCAGATTGGCGCGGCTGACGGTTCGGGCGCGCAGCTGGGTCAGTTCCCCTTCCGGGGATTGGGGCATGTGGTGGTAAAGGTACTGTGTGACGGCCAGCTGAAGAATGGCGTCTCCCAGGAATTCCAGCCGTTCATACGCCCGGCGCGTTTCCGGCTTGCTGTCCGTGCTGGGGTGGGTAAGGGCCTGAACGAGCAGATCCGGATTGTTGAAACGGTAACCCAGCTTGTCTTCCAGCGCGGTGTGATTCATCCCGAAAATGCTAGGGCCGCCGTTCCGGAAATGCAACTCCAAACGGAGAGAGCTTCCCGGCGGGGACGGAATTTGTTTTCCCGCGTCATCCCGGCCGCTCCACAGCTTTGACATATGGGAGGAGGGGTATAGAATAGTTTGCGAACGAACGTTGGAGACGATGATGAAGAAGATTGAACCAAAAGAGATTCAGGATAATGCCGTACAATTGATCGGGGACGACTGGATGCTGGTGACGGCGGGTTCTCCAGAGCATTTCAACATGATGACGGCCAGCTGGGGCGGGTTGGGGTTCATGTGGAAGAAGCCCGTGGCGTTTGTCGTTATCCGCCCCCAGCGCCATACCTTCCGTTTTATTGAGGCCGGGGACGAGCTGACGCTTTCCTTTTTCAGCCATGAGTACCATAAGGCTCTGACCGTGTGCGGAACAACGAGCGGACGGGATACGGACAAGGTGGCCGCCTCCGGCCTGACGCCATACGTGACGGAGAACGGCAATGTAAGTTTTACGGAAGCGCGCCTGGTGTTGGAGTGCCGCAAGCTGTACGCGGAGCCTCTTAACCCGGAAGCCTTTCTGGATAAATCTATTGTGCCGGAGTGGTATGCCGCCGGGGATTTCCATAAAATGTATATTGTGGAAATCCTGAACGTATGGGTGAAGGAATAGCGTCCCGGAAATGCCGCAGGCGGACGCCTGTTCGTTGTTTCTGTCCGCGCTTTTTCAGAGGGGGGCAAGGGTTCCATCCTCCAGCCGGAAGGCTGGCAGGGGGCACGGAGCATCGTGCAGCCAGTCCAGATGGGTGGTGGTGATGAGGCTCTGCGCGTCCGCTGGAAGCGACTGCAGAAAGGCTATCCGGCGCGTGGGATCCAGCTCCCCGAAGACATCGTCAATCAGGTGGATGGGTGTATGTCCCGTTTCTTCCGTCAGGAGGGAGGACTGTGCCAGCTTCATGGAGATGGCGGTGGTGCGCTGCTGCCCTTCGGAAGCGAATTGAGCGGCGTTTCTGCCGTTCAGCGTGATGTCCAGGTCATCCCGGTGGGGGCCGTTCTGGGTTTGTCCGTACCGGATGTCCCGGTCCATGGAGGCGCACAGCCGTTCATACAGGTCTCCTTCCTCCGAGGCGCGGTAAGCGATGGAGACCTGTTCCTGCCTTCCGCCGATATTGCGGTAGGCCAGGGCGATATGGGGCGCCAGGAGCGCCAGCAGATGGGCGCGCAGGTTTCTCAGTTCCGTGCCGTGCAGGGCCAGCTGGCGCGTGTAGGCGTCCAGCTGGAGTTTGTCCCGGTGCCTGTGCTTGAGCAGGTAATTGCGCGTTTTCAGCGCCCGGCGGTAGCTGAACAGGGCCAGTCTGTAGCCTGGATGCCACTGGCTGCCCAGAAAGTCCATGTATTTCCGGCGGGCGTCCGCGCCGGCCTGCACCAGGGAAAGGTCGTCATTCCCCATCCATACCACGGGATAGCTGTCCGCCAGGTAGCTGCGCTGGTCTTTGCGGGGCTCTCCGTTGACGCGGAGGTCCGGAGCGTCCGGCGCCCACAGGATGCGCCGGATTTGCCCCGGAAGTTCTCCGCGGATGCCGAAGGATTGTTTTCCGTGGGAGACCAGAGGTCCGGTCCGGGCTGTGCGCGGGGATTGCAGGCGCAGCAGGAAGCAAACGGCCTCCAGCAGGCTGGTTTTTCCCCGGGCGTTGTTTCCCAGGATGATGGCCCCCTGCTGCGGAATCTGCCAGGAGAAGCTTCCGTAGCAACGGAAGTCCATTAATTTCAGCCTGGAGATCATGGGGCCGGGAAAGGGGGGTTATTCCGCAGGGAGGGAGCGGATGGCGTCCATGATTTTGTCCGTCAGGTGCTGGTATGCATCTTTTCCTTTGGCGTTGAGTTCCGCCGGCGTGAAGGGGATGGGGTCTCCCACCGTGACCGTGACGGGGCGGAGCCTGGGAAACCGGGCGCCGATGGGAAAGGCTTCATACGCACCGCTGATGCGCAGGGGCTGCACGGGAACTTTCGTTTTGCTCAGGATGAGGCCGATCCCGCCCATGCCGTCATGGATCTTACCATCCGGCGTGCGGGAGCCTTCCGGAAACACGAGTACGCGCTTGCCGGATTTCAGCAGGCGTATCACGTGCTTGAGGCTGGCGGCATCCGGGTTTTCCTGGTCAATGGGGATAGCCTGGCAGAGGGGCAGGGCCCATTTGAAAATGCCCTGGAACAGCGTCTTGCGTGCAAAAAAATAGATGCCGTCCTCATAGGAAATGCCCAGCATGGGCGGATCCAGAAAGCTCTGGTGATTGCTGACGATGAGCACGGGGCCGTCTTCGATGAGTTTTTCCCGGTTGACGACTTTCCAGGAGAAGAAGGCTTTGGAAATGCTTTTGAAGAGCGTGTAGAAAACCCAGTAGAAAGAGTTCATCTGGAGGAGAGTTTTTGTTGGATGTTGTCGGTGATGAAACGGACGACCTGGTCAATCGTCATGTCTGACGTATCCACCAGAAGAGCGTCAGGCGCCTGCGCCAGCGGGGCGGTGGCGCGGGAGGAATCCTTGCGGTCCCGCTCCGCGATGGAGTCCGTCAGTCCCTCCGCAGCGCGGCGCGCGGCCCTCACTTCCTCGGAGGCGGTGACGAAGTACTTGAACGGCGTATCCGGAAAAACCACGGTGCCTATGTCCCTGCCTTCCATCACGACGGGTTCCCGGCGGTTATATTCCCGTTGCCGTTCCACCAGCAGGGCGCGTACTTCCGGGATAGCCGCAATGGTGGAAACATGGTCGTTGACCTGCTGGCTCGTGAGTTCTTCGCCCAGCACATGCTGTCCGCACAGAACTACGGATTGGCTGCCGTCCTTGCCGAAAGAGAGGGGCACGGCCGGCAGGGATTCCAGCACGGCCGCCGTGTCCGCAGGGTTGATGCCCTGTTCCAGCATGTACCAGGTAACGGCCCGGTACATGGCCCCGGTGTTGATGAACGTATAGCCGAGGCGGTCCGCGATGAGCTTGGCGACGGTGGATTTTCCGGAGGCGGCGGGGCCGTCAATGGCGATGGCTGGATGCATGAGTGTCTTCTGAGTTGGAAATGGGGGCTAAAGCCGTTTGAATTGTAGCTTTGAGCCCTGTGGAAATCAAGACTGCGTTCCGAAGGGCGTTGCAAAAAGAGTTTCACTTTTTCCCGTAAATCCGTTATACAGCGGGGCATGGCCCAGCTCAAACACCCGAAGATGGTGGACATCAGAGACATTTTGGACGAGAATACGCGTCTGCCTGCTCTGGTGGCCGCGTCCGCCGAAAAGCTGCTGGGCCTGGAACGCCTGAACAAGGCGTACGACAAGATCGTGCGCGACAAGGAATCCGGTTCTCAGGAAAATTTCTTTCAGCTTGCCTCCAGGCATTTGAACCTGAAGCTTCAGCTGCGCCCGGGGGACCTGGAAAATATTCCTAAGAAAGGGCCTGTCGTCGTCGTTGCCAATCATCCGCACGGCTTGTCGGACGGCATCATGTTCGGGGAGCTGCTTACCCGCGTAAGGGAGGATGTCCGCATCCTGGTCAACGAGCAGCTTTCCCTGTGCGGGGAGCTGGATCCCTGGCTCATCAAGGTGGACGTGTATGAAGATGAGAACGCCCGGCGCAAAAACCTTTCCGGCATGCGCAAGATGATTTCCTGGCTGCGGCAGGGCGGGGTTCTGGGCATTTTCCCCGCCGGCACGGTCTCCAGTTTTTCCCTGGCTCACAAAAGGGTGACGGACGACCCCTGGAATGCGAATATCGCCGCCATTATCCGCATGACGAAAGCGACGGTGGTGCCCGTATATTTCCCGGGGCGCAACAGTCTGCTGTTCCAGGGCATTTCCCTGATCAACCGCAAGGCGCGCGTGGCGTTCCTTCCCCGTGAAGTGGGTCGGGACGGCCGCCGGACACACCGCATTGTGGTAGGCAAGCCCATTCCGTTCAGCCAGCTTGGACAGTATGATTCCGATGAAGCCATCGTCTCCCATCTGCGCCTGCGCACCTATCTGCTGGGCAAAAGTTATGAAAAAAGCCGCCGCCCCCATGTGCACAAAAAGGACCGGAAGGCGAAGATGGCCGCGCTGACCTCCCCCGTTTCCGTGCAGGATATGCAGGCGGAAATCGACGCGCTGCCCCCGGAGTGTCTGCATGCCCGTCAGGAAAATGGAGATTGGGACGTGTACGTGGCGGATGCCCTGCAAATCCCCAATATCCTTATTGAAATAGGGCGTTTGCGGGAATATACTTTCCGCCAGGTAGGGGAAGGTTCCGGCAACGCCTGTGACCTGGATACATACGACAACCATTACAAGCACCTGTTCCTGTGGGACAGAACGCACCAGAAAATTGTGGGCGCCTACCGCATGGGGGAAACGGACAAAATCCTTGCCCGCTACGGTGTGAAAGGGCTGTACAACGGGGAATACTTTTCCTTTTCCCCTGCCGCTTTGCGGGTGCTGGACCGCTCTCTGGAAATGGGGCGCGCCTTCATTGTTCCGGAATACCAGAAGAGGCCGCTGGCTCTCGGTTTCATTTGGGAGGGCATCGGCCAGTTCATGGCCCGCAACCACCATTACCGCTACCTGTTCGGCACGGTCAGCATTTCCCGGGATTACACCAACCTTTCCCGTGCCCTCATCGTCTCCTATCTGAAGGCGCATGAAATGGAGCCCGTGCTGGTGAATAAGGTGAGGGCCTACAATCCGCCCCGTAAAGCGGATCTGAAGAGGTCGGAATCATGCATCCTCCCTCTGGGGCTGGCAGATGCCCAGGGGCTGTCCCAATTGGTCGCTGATATAGAAGAGGATGGCAAGGGCATTCCCGTATTGCTTCGCCAATATCTGAAATTGAACGGCAAAATTCTTTCCTTCAGCGTGGACAAGCATTTTGGCGACGTATTGGACTGCCTGATCCTGGTGGACATTTTCAAAACGCCGGAGCGTTCCATCAAGCGTTATCTGGGCAAAGACGCGTATGAACAGCTCCTGCCTTACATGCAGCGGGAGAAAGAGGAGGAAAAGGCGGCGGAATAATTCCGCAGGCGTTTTGCGTGGCTCTGCCCCCGATTCTTAACGGGCTAGCTGAAGTGCCTGTAACCTGGGGGAAGGGCGGAGGCCGTTTCCGCAGTCATTTCCCCGATGACGGTGAGAGGCGTTTCCGGAAAATGCTCCGCGGCCAGTCGAGCCGCCCGTTCTCGGTCGCCGGGACGGAAGGTCACCAGCAATTCGTAATCCTCCCCATCCCCTACAGCCTGGGCCGCAGTGAACCCCGGGCGCACGGGAAGAAGCTCTTCATGAATACGGAACCCAAGCCCGGAGGCGGCCGCCAGCCGGGGGAGGTCGGTGCCCAGCCCGTCGGAAAGATCCATCATGGAGGTGGCTACGCCGGAGGCGGCCAGGATGCCTCCTTCCCTGACACGCGGCATGAAGGAAAGATGGTGACCGGTGGGGAAGCTGCCGCCGAGCGTTCCCGTTACGGCAATCAGATCCCCCGCCCGCGCCGTGCTGCGCAGTACGGCTTTGCCTTCCTCCACTTCTCCGGTCAGCGCCACGTTGATGATAAGCCCGTCAGCAGGCAGGCCGGAGCTTTCCCCCCCGGCGATGCTGATGCCGAACTGCCGCGCCAGCCTCCCCATGCCGCGGTAAATTCCTTCCACCTGGGAGATGGGGCGGTCTGCGTGCACGAACAGGGTCACCAGTGCGTGAAGGGGCGTGCCGCCCATGGCCCCTATGTCTGAAACGGCCCGTGCCAGCGCCTTCCTCCCGATTAGCTCCGGGTCCGTTCCGGGCAGGAAATGCATGCCTTCCACCACGCAGTCCGTTTTCAGGAGCAGCTGGCGGTTGCCAGACCCCCGGATGATGGCGCAGTCGTCTCCCGGCCCCGTTTCCAGGGACGGATTGGAAGGCATCAGGGGCAGGAGGCGGGCTACCAGCGCATCCTCTCCCGTCTGCCGGATGCTGGGCTCAGGTTCCATACGGAAGAAGGATGCCGGGATACAGAATGTTGATGAGAGTGGCGGTATTGAAAATGCAATGGGCGATGATGGGCGTCCAGATGCTGCCCGTGTATTCGTACAGCAGCACCAGTACGGCTCCGAAGATTGCCAGGGGGATGAACGGAACCAGGCTGACGTGGATGATGCCGAAGAGGAGGGAGGTGGTGATCAGGGCAAACCAGACGCCCGTGTATTTTTTCATGATCGGGTACAGATAACCGCGGAAAATAAGTTCCTCCACCAGAGGGGCGGCGATGGCGGCGCTGAAGCAGATAACCGTGATCAGGGGAATGTCGCTGGAATGCCTCAGCACGGAAACAATGGATTGTTCGGCCGGGGCGTTGGTGGCGTGTTCAATCCACTGGAACAGGCCCGCTTTGTCCAGCAGGAAATGGATGGCCAGCACCAGCAGATAACCTGCCGCCGGAGCGTAGAGGAGGACTTTCAGGGAATGTTTTTTCAATCCCAGCGCCTCCATCCGGCCCGTATGGAACATGCGCACCAGCAGGACGAAGGCCAGAATGAGATTCAGGCAGGTTCCGTTGAAAACCTTGTAGCTGTCCAGCTCCATGTTGGTTGTGCTGGGCGGAGCGGAAGCCCCCGGAGGTGTGGCTGCCGCCAACAGGGCCCCCAGGCTGAAGTAAAGCACGATGATGCCGCACATGGTGATGTCCAGCATGTCCAGATGGCCTACGGGAATGCGCCATTTCAGCGGATGCCGGGTATCAGGCGCATGATTCCGGCGGAATATGTTTACCGCCACGGCGAGGAACATGACGGTAATCAGGATGGAAGAAAACAGGGTAATGAGCTGGTCCGTTAATTCATTCATGGAATAGGCATGTGTGGAATGGGCCGCCCTTCCAGGGGGCCGTGCCGGAAGAAAAGCTCCTGTTTCTTTAGTGGAAACACGGTGATTTTCCAGCAGAAAATGAGCTATCTCCCCTCATTCCGCAAAAAAAATCATAAGGAAAGGGAATGAATACTTTTCAAGGAAAAGCGGGTATGCTACGTTCCCAACGGATTATCGCCATGAATATTCAACCCAAAATCACGCCTGTGCTGGACCCCGGCTTCGTGCCGGCCGTTCTTTGGAATCAAGCTTTTGAGGCCAAAGCCGCCGCCGATCCTGCTTCTCATCAAGTGGATATCGCTCTGACCCGCAATGACGGGACCTGTTTCCGCTGGTCCGGCAAGCTTCTTCCCCATACCGGAGAAAACATTGCCCTGAATGAAACCTATGTGGAGCGCATTGTGAAATTCCTGCTGTGGCAGAAGGGCGGCAATATCATCCTCGTCGCCGGGGATGACGCTATTGCGGACATGCTGGCCTCCCGCTATTGCAAGGGCGGTATCCGCGAATTCGACTGGGATTTCATCGGCAAGAAGATTTACGGCTCCCCGATTGAAGTGAAAAAGGTTTCCGTGGAAGAACTTCCCGAGGAATACTCCGGCTCCATGACACTGGGCCGCAACCTGGACGGATGCCGCATCGGTTTTGACCTGGGCGGTTCCGACCGCAAATGCGCCGCCGTGGTGAATGGGGAAGTAGTTTATTCCGAGGAAGTGGTCTGGGACCCTTACTTCCAGAAGGATCCCCAGTATCACATTGACGGAATTCAGGATTCTCTGGAACGCGCCGCCGCTCATCTCCCCCGGGTGGACGCCATCGGCGGATCCTCCGCCGGCGTGATCATCAACAGTGAAGTACGCACCTCCTCCCTGTTCCGCGGCGTCAGCCAGGAAGACATTGAAAAGACTCTCGGCAAGGTATTCCGCACCCTCCAGAAGGAAAAATGGAACAACATTCCCTTTGAAGTGGTGAATGACGGTGAAGTCACCGCCCTCGCAGGGGCCATGGGCATGAACGATAACGCCGTGCTCGGCGTGGCCATGGGCACCTCCGAGGCCGCCGGCTACGTGGATCCGGAAGGCCACATCAAGCCCTGGCTGAACGAACTGGCTTTCGCCCCTGTGGACTACTCGGAGGAAGGCGGAGTGGACGAATGGTCCAAGGATATGGGCGTAGGCGCCCTTTATTTCTCCCAGCAGGCTGTGGCCCGCCTGGCCCCCCGCGCCGGCTTCCAGTTTGAAGGAATGCCCTTCCCGGAACAGCTTAAAAAGGTTCAGGCCGCCATGGCGGAAGGCGACGAACGCGCCCGCAAGATTTATGAAACCATCGGCGTGCACTTCGGCTATGCCATTGCCCATTACGCCAGGTTCTATGATATCCGCAACCTGCTCTTCCTGGGCCGTGTGGCTTCCGGAGACGGTGGCCAGATCATCATTGACAAGGCGGAAGAAGTGTTGCGCACCGAATTCCCCGAGCTGAAGATCCAGCTCCGTGTGCCGGATGAAAAGACCAAGCGCCACGGACAGGCCGTAGCCGCCGCTTCCCTTCCGGCTCTCTCCTGACGGGATTAATCAAATTTGCGGGAGGGGCCCTGGCAGGGGTCCCTCCCTGCTCATATTCGGAGGGGGGCGGACAATCCGCGCCATTTTTCCTCCTTCCTTTTTTCTGATTCCCGTTCCGCCGCCCTGCGTTCATGGTTCCCCAGCAAGAAAACATCGTCAATTGCCCGGCGTGCGGACAGCCCATGGATGTTTCCCTGCTGCCTCCGTACGCCAACGCCATTTGCCCGGGCTGCCAGGCGCTGACGCGTGTAAAAACGCGCATGGGGCCTTATCGTATTACCGGAAAACTGGGAAAAGGCGGCATGAGCGTGGTGTTCCGGGCGGAGGATGCCGTTCTGGGGCGGGAAGTGGCCCTGAAAGTGCTGAATGATACTTATGCCGGGGATGCCCTGCGCTGCGAACGTTTTGAACGGGAGGCCCGGATCATGGCGCGGGTTTCCCATGAAAATCTGGTGCAGCTTTATGCCGTTGGGCGTGACCAGGGCCTTTTTTACATTGCCATGGAGCTGGTGGAGGGCAATGGCCTGGATGCCCTGATTGCTGCGGAGGAACGTGTGCCGGAAGACAGGGTGCTGCGCCTGACGCTGGATATCGTGCGCGGGCTGGACGCCGCATGGAATGCGGGCCTTATGCACAGGGATATCAAGCCCGCCAATGTTCTTTTGTCCCCCGACGGAGTCGCCAAAATCGTGGATTTCGGCCTGTCCCTGCTTCATAGCGAATCCGACATGGAGCGGGAAATATGGGTTACTCCTTATTACGCCGCGCCGGAAACGCTGCTGCGAGGAGAGGAGGACTTCCGTACGGACATGTACGCTTTGGGTGCTACCATGTACCATTTGCTGGCAGGTGCGCCTCCCCGTGTGGACGCTTCCCAGTCTTCCGATATTCTTCTGGAGAACAAGAAAAATCTCCCTCTTCTGGAGCAGGTGGTGAACGACATTTCTCCAATGACCTGTTTCATTGTGGACAGACTGATGGCTTTTAATAAAGAAGACAGGTTTTCTTCCTATCCCGAATTGATGGATGCCGTGGAACAGGCGCAGGAGGAATACGCCCGGGCCATGCAGGAATCCGGTCTCACCTGGGCGGAACGGCGCGCGGTGGAGGCCCGGCGCGCACGGCGCAGGAAATGCCGCATCATCGTTGCCTCCTCCATTGTTTCCGTTGTGGCGCTGGCGTTGGGCGTTTGGGGATGGACGGAATGGCGGGAGGATGGAGCTTCTTCTCCCGTAATTCCGCCTTCGCCCATTTCTCCTGCGGCGGAAGCAGCCCTGGAAGACAGGGAGGCGGCGGAATCGCGGCTGGAGCGCAGCATCCGCTTCGGCAAACTGTTTAACGAAGCCCAGGAATCCCTGAACCGTGGGGATCTGGTGAAAGCCGCCGCCATGTTCGGCGATTTGGCGGTTCAGCCGGACTGCCCCCTGTCCACATCCCTTTGGGCCGGTTTGAACCAGGTTCTGTGCATGTGGGTGCGCGGCCAGTTCCCGGAAGGGGTGGAGCGTCTGGAAGAACTGGGCAGAAAGATGGAAGCCTGCGGGGACCCTGAGGAACTGGAACGTTCCAGGGATATTGGCAACCTGGTCATGTACCTGAGCTCCGCAGACTGGTCTTCCCGGATGCCGGGGCTGCGCTCCAATTCTGACCTGGCCGTGCATTATTATGTGGGCATGGCGCTGAAATCCTGGTACTTTGCCGGGAGATGGACGGAATACGGCGGCTTTCTGGATCGGGTGGCCGCTGATGCGGCGGATGACCGGGACAGGAACGTCCGTGAGCTGGCTTCCGCGTGGCTCAGCAACCTGGAGAAGTATACGGACCAGTACGCGCGCTTGAAACGTCTTCAGGACATGCCGGAAAAAACGGTGGCTGAAGTAGAGGCCAAACGGTCCGCGGCGGACTTCCTGCGGGAACAGATGGTCATTGGGGAAGTTCCTTCCATGTCTCCGGCTTATGCCGCGCTGGAAGGAATACTGGATCATTTGAGGATGCAGTACCAGGCTGCGCGGGACTGGGAGGCTGCGGAAGCCGTGAAGGCGTCTGAAAGGAAAAAGGCGGAAGAGATGCAAAAAAAACTGGAGGAGGAAAAGAGGAGGGAAATCCTGCTGGCCGCCCAATCCAGAAGTTATGAAGACGTCTGCCGGGAAGCGGAGGGCATCATGAAGGAAACCGGTGATTATGAGAAAGTTTCCACTGTTTATGGAGAGGCTGAAAAAGTCATTTCCTCTCCTGCGGTGAAAGCCCGTCTGGCCATGCGCCGGGAAATGACGGACCAGATGCTGCCGTTGTTCTCCCGCATGGAGAAACTTTTGCCCGTACTGTTGGAAAAGAAACCGGGGAAAACTCTGGTGCTCAGAGATGGCTCCAGGGTGCGCCTGAAAGGGATGAAGGGACATCTGCTGATCGTGGAGCCTCAGGACAGCCGGGAAGGAAGCGGTGCGTACCAGGTCAGTTGGAACGAGCTTCCGTTCAACTCCCTGCATGCTCTGGCGCGGGAATGCCGCCAGAAGCAGCCTGCGGAATTTTCTTCCCTGGCGGATACGTATTCCAAGCCTTTGCTTATTTTTGGCAGGCTGACGGGAACCATTTCCTCCGCACAGCAGGAAAAAGCATTGCTTCAGATGGACCGCTCTTTCATTGAAAAATGGAATTTATGGATGAACAGTCTGGAGGCAGAGGAAGGGCTGCCGGGAGACGATGGAAAATCAAGTTGATTCCGGAAGGGAATAAAGTCCCTTGAAAGGCGGCGGATTGCTGCCGCCGGCAGGTTTCTGCCCCCGCCGCGTGTTTTGCCGGCTGCCCCCGGGCCGGAAAAAAGGAAAACCGTCCGGGCAAATGCCTTTGTTCCGGATTTGGAGAAAAGTAATGGTGATGAAGTAAAATTTGCTTGCCTAGGGTACTTCGTACAGGTCTCATAGCCGCATGAGACTGATCAGCTTTCTGACGCTGGCATGCGTGGCCGGCTTCCTCTCTTCATGCAGTTGTGATTGTCATAAGCCCGCGGACTTCGCTCTGAAGGATTACCAGCCTACCTCCAGCAAGCAATTCCGTTAACTTCCCTGTATGTTTGAAATCCGCGAAAAACCGGAAATGGTGGAACGGGCCATGCTCGTTTCCATTTACTTCGATCCCTCCGAGGCCGGGGAAAAACAGGCCATGCTGGATGAGCTGGAAGACCTTGTCTCCAATCTCGGCATCGGCATCGCAGGGAAGCACCTCATCAAGTCCAGGGACATGCACGCCAAATTCCTGTGCGGCACCGGAAAGGCGCAGGAAGTGAAGCAGCTGGCGCTGGATTGCCGGGCGGATTGCGTTGTTTTTGACAATATGCTCTCCCCTTCCCAGCAGAGGGAATGGGAACGGCTTGTTGACGAATGCGTCATTGACCGTGAAGAGGTCATTCTGGACATCTTTGCCAGGCGCGCCCGGACACGGGAAGCCACTCTGCAGGTAGAACTGGCCCGCATGCAGTATTCCCTGCCGCGCATGGCCCGCATGTGGAACCACCTGGACCGCCAGGGCGGGGGCTCCGGCGGCGGCAAGGGAGGCGGCGGAGCCGCCAGGGGGGAAGGTGAAAAGCAGATTGAAGTGGACCGTCGCCTGGCGCGCGCCAGAATTGAGGCTATTCAAAGGGAACTGGTCCTGGTGACCCGTCAGCGCGCCACGCAGCGCAAGGAACGGGAGCGCCAGGCCGTCGCCACGGCCGCCATTGTAGGTTATACCAATGCCGGAAAATCCTCCCTCCTGTCCCTGGTGTCCGGGTCTGAAGTCATGGCCAGGGATATGCTTTTTGCCACGCTGGACACCACAACGCGGAAGATAGAGCTTCCCCATGGGCAGCCGCTGCTGCTGACGGATACCGTGGGCTTCATCCGCAACCTTCCGCACCGTCTGGTGGAAGCGTTCAAGTCCACGCTGGAGGAAGCCGTTCTGGCGGATTTCCTGATTCAGGTGGTGGACGCTTCCGATCCGGAAGCCGTGCGCCATTATGAAACGACTCTGGAGGTTCTCAACGAACTGGGTGCGGGTGACAAGCCCATGATCGTGGTTCTAAACAAGGTGGACCTGGTGCCGGAAGAACGGCGCGGGGCCCTGGAAACGCTGCTGGCGCCTCATTTCAGCGGCAGGGTGGTTCCCATGTCCGTGAAAGAAGGGAATGGTGAGGGAGACCTGCTGAATGCCTGCGTGGAAATGCTGGAAAGCCGTGTCCGGCGCGCCCGGTTCCTGATTCCCTATACCCGCAGCGACCTGGTGGCCGCCATGCATAGTGAAGGCAAGGTTTTCTCTACGGAATATGTAGAGGAAGGGACCTTGCTGGAAGCTGTGCTTCCTGTGGCCTTTTACAATAAACTGGAATCATTCCTGGCAGACAGGTAATCCCCTGTTCCTGAAGCCTGGGGCTTTGCCTTGCGCTCCGAAGGCCGTTTCGGGGCGGGAAACGCCTTTTCTTCCGGAGACAATGTCCGGATTCCTGGACGGGTCAAACCCGGTATCCCAGGCCGTTCAGGCATTTCATCACATCCCTGACAGGCAGTCCGATGACGTTGTCCGTATCCCCGCGCACGGAGGAAATAATCATCTCCCCGTGTTCCTGGAAAGCGTAAGAGCCGGCCTTGTCCATCACGTCCACCAGTTCCATGTAATGGAGGATGTCTTTTTCCGTCAGCTTCCGGAACGTTACTTCCGTCAGCACGGTCAGGTTTTTCATGCCCAGCGGGGAACGGATGGCAACCGCCGTGCAGACATGGTGCGTGCGTCCGGAGAGCTTCCGGAGCATGGACCGGGCTTCTTCTTCATCTTCCGGCTTGCCAAGAGGGAAGCCTTCCAGAAAAACGAGCGTATCCGCGCCGATGACGGTGGAATCCGGATGTTCCCGGAACACGGCTTCCGCCTTGGCGGAAGCATTGTGCAGGCAGAGTTCCTGCGGGGGCATGGAAGCCTCTTTCAGTTCTTCCGTATCCCGGACAATAATGGAAAAAGGAATGCCGGTTTTCTCCAGCAATTCACGCCGCCGGGGCGATTGGGAGGCCAGGATGACGGGCGGAATCATGGGAGAAGAAAGCGGTCATGAAAAACAGGGAGCCAATCTTTCTCAAGCTCCCTGGATGATGGGCTGTCAATGATTGCCTGTCAACTGTCTGCTTCCCATGATCCTCTGGAAAGCCTCGGGGGAAATTTCCCGAATGGACCTGATAATGTTTTTGGAAAAGGCGCTCATGCGTTTCCGGATGGTTTCCCGGTCTTCCGCTGTATCAAATTCCATGCCCACCAGGGCGCGGCCTACGCGTTCCCCGGTGTAGGTATAGTTGAAATAACAGAGGGAAGCCAGATCCGCGATGCGTTCCATGAAGTCAAGGAAGGCGCCGGCGCGTTCCGGAAATTCAATGTGGACGAACAGGGGGTGTTGACACAGTTCCGGCTGGTAGTGAATCATGCGGAAGCGCACGTCGTCGTCCTCACTGATGTCTTCGAATTCTATTCCTTTCTTTTTCAGTGTCGTGCGGATGGTATCCAGGTCTTCATCGGAAGCGGCAATGCCGAACACGGGGTACTGGGTGCTTCCCTCCGTTTTACCGTATTGCACATCCACCAGCGTCGTATCCTGCGGAATGTGGCGCAGGTATTTAAGCACCTGGCCGCGCTTGGAATCCATGGAAATGCGCAGATAGCGCGTTTCATGGTTGCCGATGCCCGCCTGCCGGGCAATCTGGGTAAGGTGGGTGAAATCCATATTGGCTCCGGAAATGACCACGAAGCTCTTTTCCTCCGGCTTTACTTCGCCCCGGTTCCATTGTTTCAGGAATCCTGCCAGGCTCATGGCTCCGGATGGTTCCGGCACGACGCGGGAGGATTCCCACATGGCCCGGATGGCCTGGCAGACCTCATTATTGGTCACGGTCACGAACTCGTCAACCAGTTCCCGGCAAAGGGGATAGGTTAATTCTCCGGGGATGTGGACGGCTGTGCCGTCGCAGAAGACATCCACGTAATCCAGATTCACCCGGCGTCCCTGCTCAATGGAAGTTTTCATGGACGCCTGGTCGATGCCTTCCACGCCGATGACCTTGATGCGGGGCCAGAATTTTTTCAGCCAGCACGCCACGGAGGCGGCCAGTCCGCCGCCGCCGATGGCGACGTACGCGCGGTCAAAAGGGCCTTCTCCGCTCATCACCACTTCGTCCGCCAGCGTTCCCTGTCCGGCCATGGTCACCAGGTCGTCATAAGGATGGACAAACGTACAGCCGTGAGTTTCCGTGTATTCATGGGCGGCTGCGGCCGTCTCGTCATAGCAGTCCCCATGGAGCATGATCTTCACATGCCTGCCGCCGTGGCGGCGTACTTCCGTCTGCTTCACTTCCGGCGTGGAGCGCGGCATGAAAATGGTGGCATGGCAGTTCAGCACTCTGGCCGCCAGAGCCACGCCCTGGGCGTGATTGCCGGCGGAAGCCGCCACAATGCCTTTGTCACGGGCTTCCTGGCTCAATGCAGCCATGCAATTGAACGCTCCGCGCCACTTATAAGCCCGGATGGGGCCCAGATCCTCCCTTTTGGCGTATACCGGGGCCTTGATGCCCGGCAGATTCAATCGCTGGAGAGGAGTCGGTTCGCCAACGGTATAGACGCGCTGGCGGGCTTGCAGTATTTCCTCGGAAAGACGGTCCGAAAGTATGCTCATGATTGTAATGCTGGCCCCCATTCTACTGAAGTCCAACCCCTTTTTCCAGTAAAACATTCCGGGGGGCGGCCTGTTTTCCGGAATTCAGGTTTTCTGGACGAAAAAAGCCGCCCGGAGGCGGCTTTTTTTCCTGAACAAGGTGGCGAAGCGGACGGGGCTCGAACCCGCGACCTCCAGCGTGACAG